>OFGA01000611.1_pt1 | contig 28475 bp, 33 predicted proteins | sample 1521471 | NCBI WGS metagenome assembly OFGA01 (sample SAMEA3504086, study PRJEB24116) | mouse gut metagenome | biome: mouse gut; feature: mouse-associated habitat; material: faeces | place: Denmark | collected 2011 | reverse complement strand
GTCTTTATAATTATGATTCAATGGCAGCTGCTATTGTTAAAGGATTAACAGGGCAAGTAGCAAATCGGGTTCCACAACTAAGTGATAATTGGATTAGTAGATTGAAAGCCGAATGTAAAAAGCAGGGATTTAGCAATTATCCTACAGTTAAAAAAGGTGCAAAAGGTGGGATTACTAAACTTATCCAAGAACGTCTTGTAAGCGTTGGATTTAATTTAACTGTAGATGGAATTTTTGGAGAGAACACCAAGAAAGCAGTAAAAGTATTCCAAAAGAACCGTGGATTAACAGAGGATGGTATTGTAGGTTCTAACACATGGGAATATCTATTGTCGGGTAAGAGTTATTAATATGGAAGTAAAATTAAAAAATGGAGCGGAAGATATAGAGGGGCATAGATTGTCGGACGTTAAATATTTATTAATATTGTTTGGTACTACCCATAGTGTTATAGAAGCACCAAACAAGAAACAGTATTATGTAAACAATAAATATATAAAATTCAAACCTAGGTCACTATGATCTAGGCTTTTTTATTTTTAATGATATATTTTTTTCTAAAATTAATATTATTATATACATTAAAAAGATCTTTTTTTATTTCTTCGGTATTGGTTTTTAAATATATATTCAGGGTGACTGAGGTATTTGCATGCCCTAATAGGACTCTTACACTTTCTATACTTGCTCCATTATCTAACATTGTTTTTACAAATAACTCTCTTAATGTATGGAAGTGTATTGTATATCCTCGAGGTTTTGCAAAATTGCGGATGTAACTGGATATTTTTGTTGTTTTTAATTTTTCTCCATTTTTATTTTTAAATAGGTACCCTTTTTCTATATTGTTTGTGTAGATTTTTAAAATTGTTTTTAGTTCTTTGCACATATATACTGTTCTTATCCCATTAGGAGTTTTAGCTTTATTAATATAAATTTCACCTTTTTTAAAATTTATATCTTTTACAGTAAGGTTAAAAACTTCTCCTACACGCATCCCTGTAAAAAAACCTATCCATAAAGCAGTTATAAATTGCTTTTTATATTTGCTTGCAGAATTTGAAGTGTGCTCTATAAGATCGTAAAATTCTTGTAAAGTATTAGGATTGAATCCATTCTTTTTTATTGGTTTACCTATATAAATGGATTTTTTACCCGCAAATTTAAAATCTGTGTTTATTGCTTCAGCGATTTCTATAAATTTAAACATCGCGTTTTTATAAATTTTAACAGTGTTATAGTTATATTTGGTTACAAGTTTATTGATACCGTTTTGAAAAATGGTATAATTTAAATCTTTTAATTGTAAGTTTCCTATTTCTTTTTTCCAAAAGTTGTTATATACATTTATATATAATTCCTTTGTTCTTGGGGAGAGGGGAGTAAAATTTATATACTCCTCATAAATATTATTTATCTTCATTTTTAGTACCATATCTTTTACTAGGTGCAACATCTATAAGATCAATTCTTAAAGTTTTGTCATCTAACATTTTATATTCTTTAACATCATATGCTTGAATAAAAGACATGTTATCCATAACGCAACAACAATTTCTTTCTTTTCTTTTTTTGCCATTTTGATAAATAATACATTTTATATCTGCTCTATGACGAAAGCCTAAACGTCTAATTACATCACGAACATAGACAATTTCATGTTCATCATCAATAATACAATTCTTAGGAACCCAAATTGTTTCATTGAAGTAATCACCTTTGCAGTTCAGCAATACTTTATCGTTTTTTTCTTTTATAATACTTAATACAGATTCAACAACAAGTATTGCTTGGTCGTTTGACATATTTTTTAAAATAAAATCTCTTGAAATTTTCATTTTTCTTACTCCTTTTGGCAACTGCCTATTTATTTTTTTTTAAAATTATGTTAGAGTAAGAATAGAGATAGAGCATATTTAATTTTAGCGAGTTAAGAGATGTCGTCTATCTCTTTTTATTTTGTTTGATAACAATAGTAATTTTTTCGACTTCGTACTGTTTGCTTTTTAATAATTCATACAAACACATAACGAGTAATTTTACTATCAATGAAGTTCCTTTCTTTCTACCTCTACCTTACAACTATATAATACACGAAAACATGAACTTTGTCAATGATAAAGTATACATTTATGTAAAATAAATTCACTATTGCATGAATATTGTTTATGTGTTAAAATACCCATGAGGTGAAACATATGAATAATAAAATTATTTCTTTGTTAGCATTGTTTGGATATAATCAAGGAGATTATGCTAAATATATGGGAATGAGTAAAAGCAGTTTAAGCAACAAAATAAAAAGAGGTTCATACACTGCAAAAGATTTAATTGATCTCGCAGAAATGACAGGTAATAGACTTGCAATAGTAGATAGTAATAATAAGGTTATAATAGAATTCAATAAAAATGATTTAAGCAAGTAAAAGTAGATTTTATTGATTTGGTTTTTGTTTGGATTGTTATTGTATAATTATGTTATAATATTATTGGTCATATATAGAGAAGACAGATATTTCTATAAAAAGATACCGATTAAGGTATCTTTTATTTTTGATAATAAATTAAAGAAGATATTAAAAAACCTAGGCTATAACACCTGGGTTTTTTAATATCCTTTTAAATTCTGCAATATCTGTTCTTGCTTAGCTTTCTTATGTTCGTAAAAAGCTATCTGTTCATCTTTGTTAGGTAGGTTACTGTTACGTAATATTTTTAGCATCTTATCGCATTCTCTTAAGTTGTTTACTGCTTCTTTTTGTTTTCTGTCTTTCAAGTTCATAAAATCACCTCAAGTTTATTTTTAACAGTTTTTATAAAAATAGAAGTAATTTTATATTTTGTGCGGTATCTGTTTTTTATCCTTTAAATCTGCTTTACAGTCCTTATCAGTCTATAAAAATATGGCAGAATACTTTATAATTTATCTATATAATTATATTCAGGAGGGAAGAAAAATGGAGGAGTTAAGGGAAATAAGCAGAAAACTAAATGAAACTGTAGAGGAACTAAAAGCTGATAAAAATATTGAAAAGACGGTTGATGAACTGCATGAAATTAGGGATAAATTAAAGAAGATAATAAAAGAAAGCACCCGATAAACTTGGGTGCTTTTGTGATAAAAAAATGTGATAAAATGTACTCTGTAAATAACAAATAAGTAACAAGTCGGCTAAACCTGGCATTATAGCGTTATTATTGTTTCCACAGACTGTACATGTGGAGACGGTTGTAATGCTTTCACACAAAAAACAAATGCAATTAAACAAGTTGTAAATAAGAAATCATAATATGATTTAAGACTGAGAGATAGCAGAAATGTTATCTCTTTTTCATTGTTTTCAAGCTAGGCTAAGAAGGGAGTTAGTAAACTTTCATAATTTAAACATCATCTTTATTAGAAGTCCTATCAAGTAGCAAAGAATGAATTTGCCATATTTCTTTTGATAGATGTTCTATTTGCTTTTTTAGATTTTTGATACCGTCGTTATAAATAACGCTAGTAGAATTTACACGCTTAGCTATCTGATTAACACTATTTGTATATCTTGCAAGTGGACCTTGTATTTTTTTAAAGGTTGTAAATTTACAACATAAATATCTGATTCAGATACAACTTTTCTTAAAAAATAGTTCATAGTTTTACAACGTGTCATCTTCATTTTCTTCTTGTGTTAGTTTAATTTCAAGTCGTTCATTTCGTACTTTATTTGTCATGGTTAAAGCCTCCTTTGAAAGTGTTTTTGGTCTCCCTAACAAATTTAAAATTGATAAAAAAGAAGCAGTTTCATACCATTGGCTTCATGCTGAATTACTACCCTTTGTTTCAATGCTTCATGTACTGCTTTATTGATTGTAAAGTTCAGTGTTGGCAGTCTCGCCATTATTAATATCACATAGTTTTTTGAATCATAATAGTCAAGCTGGCAATTTACAGAACTATACATCACAAGGACGCCGAAAAAATAAAATCGAAGTTTAGATTTTTATTGTAACTTATATATGGAAACGATATAATTAGTCAAAAAGAGCTGTTTTTAGCCATGTAAAATCATTTTGACAAGAAAAAAAAGCAATGTCAAAGGCTTTTGACAGACAAATAATATATATTCATATACAATAAAGGGGAAGATTCAAGATGGATATTGGATTACAAATCAAGAAATTTAGAGAACAACAAAAAATTTCTCAAGAAGAACTGGCTTTTAAAATATTTGTTTCAAGACAAACCATTTCAAATTGGGAAACAAATAAAAGTTGTCCAGATGTTAAAAGTTTAATTGCTTTATCTAATATCTTCAATGTATCTTTAGATAATTTTATAAAAGAAGATATAAAGGAGATGAGGGAAATTGTAGAAAAAACAACAATTAAAAAGTTTAATGTGATGAGTTTTGTTTTTCTGGTTGAATTGATAATTGTAACCATAAGTGCTTATCCTTTATTTAGTGTTGATGGGTATATTGGAATTATTATTTGGCTATGCTTGTTTACTGTAGCACTATATACAGCAAGTAAGATTGAAAGATTTAAAAAGAAGTATGATATTCAAACATATAAAGAAATTCTGGCGTTTATTGACGGAAAACAATTAACTTATGATGAAACACAACAAGAAAAAGGAAAAAGAAATTATCAAAAAATCATATTTGCACTTTTAGCAGGTGTAATCGCATTTATTGTATGTATAATTGTAATTTTTATTTGCCAATATTTAATAAATTAAGGAGGAAGAAACATGGAGTTTTGGATTATAATGATATTTTTTATAGCTATGGGCGGAACTTGTTCATTAACAGGTACATGGTGGGATAGAAAGAAGGAAAAAGAAGATAAGAAATAATAAAATTTACATTTTATTGTTGATTAATTATAATAATGTAATTACAATGAAAAACTCATTTATGAAAGGATCAAAAAATGTTTAATTCATTTCACTAAATGTTCAACTGGTGTAGAAGATATGATAAAAGAGATTGAAAAAACAGCTGAAGAAATGTTAAAAAAGCACCAATGATTGGTCACTATGCCAATGGTTAGGACTGATAAAGCAATTTTAGTCTTTAAGCTGTAATCTGATAAACTCATGTTCTACATACAAAAAAGTAGTTAGTCTGTATTAATGACTCAATGTCGTAAATTTAACATTAAAAAAGGATATAATCTGTATTTGTTGATATACAATATATCCTTTTTCTTTTTATTTTGTTGATAAATCGTAAAACATGTAAAAAAAGCGCATAAATATCCCAATGAGATTTCGTTTTCTCTTAACTAATACCATTGTATAAAATACAATGTTTTTTACTGATTTGTAAAGCAGATTAAGGGAAAGAATCGTCTGTTTCCTCTTTGCGGTTTCAATTGCGAGCTATGTTCTATGTTTTTAGGATAATATTGTAGTGATTGTGATAATGGTAATCAATTCAGCAAAATTACTAAGTATAGTTTTTAGCATGGGAAAATCAAATATTGATAAATTTACCTTTTTTATTACACATAAATATCAAAAATTAGATTTAGAAAGAGGGCAAACTATAGATATTGAACAACACTAAAAAGTGGTAGTAAATCTGGGAATTTGTATAGAAGATTATGGATGCGTCAACAAATAGAAATGTGCTAGTCGAATCAAAAAGGTCCTATGACAATATAGCTATAAGACATATTTGAATTGCATATTAGATTTTTAAAAATAACTTAAAATGTAAGAAAAAGCGAAGCTTAGAAATAATAAGGATTAATTACAAAATATTTTGAATAAGATATTTAAAAATAGTAAAAATATAATCATACTTAAATTAAAAATTATGATATAATTTTATATTAGGTAATGGCCTAATATTTTTATGTATAAGGAGGATATTGAAATGTATGATATGATTATTATTGGTGCAGGGCCAGCAGGTATTAGTGCAGCTATTTATGGTAAAAGCAGAGGAAAAAAAGTTTTGGTGTTAGAAAAAAATCAGGTTGGTGGTTTGATAGGAACAGTATCTACAGTTACTCACTATACAGCAATTGTGCAAGAAGAATCTGGTATTACATTTGCTAAAAGGATGAAAGAGCAGGCACTTAGTGCTGGGGTGGAGATTCGTTATGAAAATGTCATAGAAACAAAACTTTCAGGTAAAATAAAAAAAGTCATTACAGATAAAGAAACTTATGAATCTAAAACTCTAGTTTTAGCAAATGGTGGTTCTGGCCGTATGTTAGGTATTCCTGGAGAAAATTTGAAAGGTGTTAGATTAAATGCGCCAAAAGATGGCTTGAATTATAAAGATAAGAATGTTTATGTAATTGGTGGAGCAGATGGGGCAGTAAAGGAAGCACTTTATTTAGCCAAGATAGCAGGAAAAGTAACAATTGTATGTGTGGAGGATGAGCTTGCATGTATACAGGAATTTAAGGATAAAGCTGCTGCTTATGATAATATTGAAATCATGCCACATTCAAGTCTTACGGCAATATATGGTAACAAAACAGTAGAAGAACTTGAATTTACAGATAATAAAACTGGAATGAAGCAGATTGTAAAAGATACAGAGTGTGGAATATTTATATATGCAGGGATTGTTCCAAATACACAAATGTACACAGAACTAAAATTAGATAATGGTTATATTCCAGTTGCTGATTGTATGCAAACAGAAATCCCTGGAGTATTTGCAGCTGGAGATATTTGTGTAAAAAAGGTTAGACAGGTAGCTACAGCAGTTGCTGATGGAGCAATTGCAGGTATTCATGCAGCTGCAGTGTGTGATATTGATTAAATCTATAGTATGTACCTAGAAGGGTTAATACCTTCTAGGTATTTTTCTTTAAATGAGTTTTTTAGAATTGATACCTGTTTACTGGAAAGTATCAATTAGATATTTTTGAACTAGATAATTATTAGTTGAAGTTTTTATAATTATTCTTTTCAAGAAAAAAATATTAAGTTATACTATGCGTGTAATGTTCTTTTCCACTTATTATCCCAATAATATAATAAAAGGGCCTTACATTGTCGATTGGTTTTATCCAGGTTTTTAGTCGACTTTTTTAATATTTAAGAAAGGAGGCAAAAAATGATTGCGATAATTGATGATGATCTCTTATTTGCGAGTATTTTAAAAGAGAAGTTATTGCAATACAATAAAGATTATAATATAAAGATATTATTCTATTTTGATGAAGAATTTCTAGATAATAATGATATAAAAATACTATTCCTTGATATTGAATTAGGAGATCAAGATGGTATAGAGTTAGCAAGCAGATACCGTGAAAAAGGACATGATAAGGTTGAAATAGTTTTTGTTTCTATACATAATGGGCTAGTATTTCATTCTATGGTGGCATACCCTCGTTATTTTGTAAGAAAGTTAAATCTTGATCAGGATTTAGATGAATGTATGCATGTAATTAGAAATAGGAATAGAAGGAAAAATGCTAAGATTTTAGTAAATGATGAAATGATTATGATAACAGATATATTGTTTATAAAGTCTAAAGGAAACTATGTTTATTATACTTTGCTTAATAGAGAAATAATTAAACAAAGGACAAAAATTTCTATAGTAGAAGAGGTATTAAAAGAATATAACTTTGTTAGGTGTCATCTATCGTATTTAATAAATGTTGCTTATATAGAAAGTGTTGGAAAAGACTTTATTGTTTTAAAAAACAGTTTGCATATTTCTGTAAGTAAATCAAGGTTTAATGAAGTTTTAAATGCTTACCGGCAATATCGGTTTCAATAAATATAAAAAGCGCCCCTAAAAATATAAAAGCGTCCCACATTATCTATATAATAGATTTTATAATTGTTAGAATGTATTCATAGACAATATAGACAAAATTATTAAGGGGTAAAAATTATGAATGAGAAAATATTAAAAATGGGTAAAGATGAAAAAGAAGGGAATGATAGAAAAAGGATGATAAACACTATTATAAATATATTGAATATTGTTGATAATAATGATTTAGAATATATTTATAATATAGTTATTAGTAGGCTGTTACGAGTTGAATCTGATTTTGATAAAGGATATATATTAGCATTGTTACAAAGTAATAAAATAAATCAATAGACCACTGTTAATAAACAGTGGTCTATTAGTTAAAAATCAATATTTATTTTATTATCTCTCAAATCTAGCATAGCACTTATAAAACCTAATACAAATTCAATTGATATATTTAAAGTTTTTAAAATATTATCAATTTTATCAATATCTAGCATATCATTATAATTTTCAAACCTTAAATATTCATCAATATCAATATTTGATAAATCAGATACCATTTTTTCTGTCCAATCAAATTGGATTCTCTTATGTTTACATAATCGTACTAAACTTTTATATGCCAATTCAGATTCAGTATCAATTATTTTTTTTAGTGTTTCTAAATTAAAGGGTTGAGATTCTTTTTTTCTATTATTTATTTCAGAATCTAATCCCATTAAGGCAGAAGGGTTAGTATTTAGAGCATTTGCTATTAGCGTTATTTTTGATATCGGTAAATCAACTTCTCCGTTTTCGATTTTTGCTATTGAAGATCTAGAAGTGTAACCAGTTTTTTTTGCTAATTCTTGTTGTGACATCCCTAAATTTTTTCTTAAATTTCTAATTTGTAAATATAACGGATCCAAATTTATCACCTCAATAGAATAGTAACATTAAGTATAATTAAATTCAACAAATATTTATATATAGATATTCCTATGTTGACTAAAATTCACCAAAATGATATTTTATATAGTATAAGTGAATTATATTCAACTTATATAAACTATTAGAATATTTAAGAGGTAGTTATTAAGATGTCAATGGAAGAGGAAAATAATTTTATAATAATTGAAAATACTAGAGAGGATATACAAAAATGTGATGATTGCTGTAACGAGTCGTCAAGTTTAATTGAAACAGAAATTGGGTATTTATGTCCCAAATGTTTTAATGATTTTATAGAAAGAGGATAGAAGTATTTAAAGTAAGTATGAATTTGTATTTAGGCGATAGTAGAAAAGGTACTAGATTACATTGAAAGGAGTTTGCAGGATAAGTAATTAAATTTAGAAATTATATTTATTATGTTAGATGATTAAATTAGGATTGCTGGTTTATGAAAAAATATGATTGAATGATAAAGTTGTTTGGGGTCAATTTTGATTAAATAAATTTTTTTATTTACACATAAAAAAGCGCATTGCGCTTTTTAGTCAAAAGTTACATATTCATTTTTTAACGGAGAGACAACATTTAAATTTTCAACAGTTAGAACAGGAATGTTGATTTGGTATTCTTGATCAAGAACAGTTGAAACTTTACCTTTTACCACGATCCATTCATCAGGAATTAGTTTTTTAGCTAGTTTACTAATACAAACTAGACCAATCAATGATGTATCCTTTTCACAACAAACCATAGCTTGTCTACCTAAAACAAAACCATCTTCAATAACCCTATCTAATCCAATAAACTTTCCCTTTATTTTAATTGTTTTATCATTATATTTCTCAGGATGATCCATTGCATCCATACAAAAAATACCAAAATCATGATCTTTAATCTCTAAATAATCTTTTTGTATATCATAAGGTAATTCTGCTTCAGGATGCATTGTATCAATAGTACCATTAGGAAATTCATAAATTATTTGGGTATTACTGTTTATTGCTTTTATATTATTTCTTAACATTGATTTTTTAATGTTTTGATTATAACGATTAAAAATGACAAGATCACTAAATATAACTTGTCCATATACTAATGAACGCATATTATTTAAATACATTGAAAAGGTCGTAGCATCATAGGTTGTTAAAACTTGAACAACTTTCCAATTTTCTGGAATAATTTCTTTAACAAAAATATTTAGATCCATCATTCCATTGGCTTCAATCATAATTTGTGTAGGATGATATTCTAATTCTAGGTGCTTTAAATCGTATGTAGTAAAGTTTTCGTAATCTAAAGTAGCTAGTGAAGTATTAGATTTTTTTAAATATACTTTATCATAAGAAATTTCACCACTTTCAAAACTTATTAATAAAGTATCCTCATCACTATAAAAGTCAGGATTCATCAAAGTATCATTTATAAACGAAGTTTTACCGCTATCTAAAAAACCTGCAAAAATATATACTCTTGTTTCCATTAAGCAACCTCATCAAATAAATTATTTAATTTTTGTTCATCTAACTTTTCACCAATTACACAAATTTGACCAGTAAAATTGGCTTTTCCTATACGAATCTCATATTCCCCTGAAACTAGGTCAAAATACAACCAATTATTTTCAAAACTATCTACATAGCCTTTAGCCCTTAGAATATTTCCATAGTTTGAATTCTCACTAAGTTTTTTTAAGATTGTCTCTAATTGAATTTTAGTATATTTTTTTGGTGTTTGTTTACTCCAGCTAGTAAATATTTCATCTGCATGATGATGTTCATGTTTGCATTTATGATTATGGTGGTGTTCATGTTCATGATTATGATTGTGATGGTGACCACACTCAGGACAAATATCTAATTCATTGAACAATTGGTTACGAAGATTATCACTATGATCAAAAGCAGCAACTAATGTTTCTTGGGTTAATTGATTCCAAGTGGTTGTAATTATATTGGCTTTATTGTTATGTTCTTTAATTATTTTAATACATTCATTAAGTTGAAATTCTGTTATATCTTCAGTTCTGCTTAAAATAATTAATGAGGCACATTTGATTTGATTATTAAAAAATTCACCAAAGTTTTTAGTATATAGACGACATTTTTTAGCATCAATTACAGTCATATGATTGTCAAGTGATAGTTCATCACTATTAACTTCATTTACAGCTTTTATTACATCGGATAATTTACCAACTCCAGAAGGTTCAATAATAATACGGTCAGGATGATACTTTTCAATAACTTCCACTAACGAAGTTTCAAAATCACCTACAAGACTGCAACAGATACATCCAGAGTTGATTTCAGTTATTTCGATTCCAGAATCATGCATAAATGTTCCATCGATTCCAATTTCACCAAATTCATTTTCAATCAATACAATTTGTTCATCAGGATATATTTCTTTAATTAATTTTTTTATAAAAGTTGTTTTTCCAGCTCCAAGAAAACCAGATATGATATCTACTTTTATCATCTAATTCATCTCCTATCTAAGATATTATAACATTAAGTTTTTTATGGTTCAAATATTGAAGTTGTTAAAATTATTACCATTATTTAAAAAACTAGAACAAAATTAATTCTATATTAAACAGATTATTAAAATATGACAAGAATAGTAACATAACTCAAAATATGTTAGAATATAAGGTATAGAGGAGGAATATTTATGAGTAAAAAGGTTATAACCATTGCAAGAGAATATGGTTCTGGGGGAAGGTTGATTGCTCAAAAAGTCGCAGAAAAATTAGGAATAGTTTATTATGATAATGAAGTTATTGATTTAGCTGCTAAGGAAATGGGATTTGATGTAGATGTGATTAGAAAAGTTTCAGAAGAAAAATCATCAGGATTTATGTATAGTCTATCTTCTAGTGCATTTACTCTTCCTTTAAACGATCAAGTGTACACGATGCAATCAAAAATTATTCGTCATCTAGCAAGTTATGATGCTTGTATTATTGTTAGTGGTTGTGCTGATTATATTTTGGAAGATTTTGATAATGTTTTGAAAGTTTTTATTCATGCACCATTAGAATCAAGAATCCGTCGGGTTAAAGAAGATTATAAAGAAAATCATAGTGATTTAAAAAAATATGTGGTAAAGAAGGATAAAACTAGGAGTAATTATTATAATTATTATACAACTAAAAAGTGGGGACAATTAAAAAATTTTGATTTAACAATTAATAGTGATTTGGGTATTAATGAAGCAGCAGATATAATTTCGAAATTATATTTAGAGGGAAAATTTTAATGGCTACAGAAAATAAAATGGGTGTAATGCCTGTAAATAAACTATTAATTACAATGTCTTTACCAATGATAATTTCAATGTTAGTTCAAGCAATGTATAATATTGTTGATAGTATATTTGTTGCTCAAATTAGTGAAAATGCACTAACAGCAGTTTCTTTAGCTTTTCCCTTGCAAAACTTAATGATTGCTTTTGCAGGGGGAACAGCTGTAGGGGTTAATGCTTTATTGTCTAGAAGCTTAGGGGAAAAGAATCAAGATAATGTAAATAAAACAGCGACAAATTCAATTTTCATTTATTTAATTACAGCATTAATTTTTATGATTGGGGGATTGCTGATATCCAATATATTTTTTAGTATTCAAACTACTAATCAAGAAATTATAAATCATGGAAAGGTTTATATCTCAATTGTTGTAGGGAGTTCATTTGGTTTGTTTGGACAGTTTTTATTTGAACGACTTTTACAAGCTACAGGGAGAACAATGTTTACGATGTTTACCCAAGGTATTGGGGCAATAATCAATATAATATTAGATCCAATCTTTATTTTTGGTTTATTTTCAGTGCCCAAAATGGGTGTTGCTGGAGCGGCATTGGCAACAGTTATAGGACAAATAATTGCATGTATGTTAGCACTGTTTTTTAACTTAAAATATAATCATGATATCACTTTTCAATTTAAACGATTTAAACCAGATTTCCAGATTATTAAACAAATTTATTCAGTAGGAATTCCATCTATTATTATGTTATCTATTGGTAGTGTTATGACATTTGGAATGAATACAATTTTAATTACTTATTCTACTACAGCAACAGCTGTATTTGGAGTATATTTTAAATTACAAAGTTTTGTTTTTATGCCTATTTTTGGTTTGAATAATGGAATGATTCCCATTATTGCATATAATTTAGGTGCTAAGAAAAAAGATAGAATGTTTAAAACAATTAATCTAGCAATGATTTATGCTATATCTATAATGATTATTGGATTGATAATATTTGAGTGTTTTCCACAAACTTTATTAGGATATTTTAATGCATCATCAGATATGATTAAGATAGGTACTCCTGCATTAAGGATAATTGCACTTCATTTTATTCTTGCAGGATATTCGATTGTTTGTAGTGCAGTATTTCAAGCAGTTGGTAAAGGTACATATAGTTTATTAACATCTTTAATTAGACAATTATTTATATTATTACCGAGTGCATATATCTTATCTTTATTTGGAAATATTAATTTGATTTGGTTATCTTTTCCGATTGCAGAAATCGTTTCAGTGATTACTTCATCAATATTATTTTCTAAGATAAAAAAACATTTAGTATTTTAGAATGTTATACAGTAGCTTTGCTGGTAACAGAATTGTGAAGCTAATTGATATATTGTATAATATTACATATAGATTAGGGGTGACAGCATGAATTATATTGAGCTAGATGAGGTAGATTCGACAAATGATTATGTAAAAAGGAATTTAGATAGGTTACCTAATTACAGTGTAGTAAAATGTAATTATCAGACTGCAGGTCGAGGGCGTAATGGGCATATATGGAAAAGTAAAAGAGGACAAGATCTACTAATGAGTATTCTTGTTAAGGATTTTAAAAATCCTCATGATTTACACAAAATGACTCAAATAGCTGCTTGTAGTGTAATTGGCTTGTTAGATAGGTATGGGATCGAAGCAAAAATAAAGTGGCCTAATGATGTTTTTGTTGATGATTTGAAAATATGTGGGATATTAGTTGAGGCAATATATCAAGATGGATTAGAAGGAGTAGTAATTGGAATAGGTTTAAATGTTAATTCTATTAGTGGTGAATATACTTCAATGAAAATGAAATTGGGTCAAGAATATTTAATTAAACCAATTATGATTACAATTTTGACATATTTTAAAATTTATCATAATCTTTATCAACAAGGCTGTTATGATCAAATTCTTGATTATGCAAATAATATTTCTTATTTAAAGAATAAACAAGTTGTTTTTCAAGATTATGGGATAGTAACTTTTACAAAACTTAACGAAGATGGAACTGTGAATTTTATTGATAGTAATTATCAACAACATAATGTTTTAGTTAATGAAATCTCTTTACATAGAGAGTAGAGAGTACCAAATTAATTTTAAATGATAGGCATGTATATTTTTAACTCTCTGTATTATATAAGAGAGTTTTTTATAATAATGTTATTATAGTTATAAATATTATTTAAGATATAGTAATAGAATTTATTAAAGGTGTATTATAAAAGTGGGTATAGTGAAAAGTTGATGATAGTATTTTATAAAGGAATAAGAGGTATGATAAATGAAGAATAATGATAAGATAGCAATTGTTTGTTGTTCTAATGGGATTAAATTAAAAGATAAATATAAAATTGATATGCTGATAAATTTATTTATTAGATTTGAGTTAGTACCTATTATTAGTAGATACATATTTGAACAGGGAGCAGTTTTTAGTGGAAATGCAAAACAGAGAGCTGAGGTATTGATGGATTTTTATAAAGATAAAGAGATAAAAGCGATTTTTGATATTTCTGGTGGAGATATAGCTAATGAAATTTTACCATTTTTAGATTTTGAAATTATCAAAAAGAATAAAAAATTGTTTTGGGGGTATAGTGATTTAACTACGATTATCAATGCAATTTATACAAAAACAAATAATGAATCAATTTTATATCAAATAAAAAATTTAGTTGCGGAAGATATGGAAGAACAGACAAATAATTTTTATAATTCTCTTTTTTTAAAGACAGATCATTTGTATTATTTTAACTATGAATTTATTCAGGGTAATTCCATGCAAGGAGTTGTTGTTGGTGGAAATATAAGATGTTTCTTAAAGTTAGCAGGAACTGAGTATTGGCCAAATATGAATAATAAGATATTATTACTTGAGGCTAGAAGTGGAACAATTGGACAAATGACAACTTATTTAAGTCAATTAAAACAGATTGGGGTATTTGAAAAGGTTAATGGAATTATTTTAGGCAGATTTATAGAAATGGAGAATAAATGCTGTATACCAACAATTATTGATTTAGTAAAGAGATATATTAATAGAGATTTGCCTCTTGTAAAAACTTCTGAAGTAGGACATAATATTGATTCTAAAGCGATGATTATTGGAAGAATAATAAACTTACGTTAATTAGTAAGTTTTTATTTTTGTTCAAAATCATTCAAAAACATTCATAAAATGATTGACTATATGACTGAATGGTCATATAATATGTTTGTGAGGTGAATGAAAATGATTACAGAAGAAAGACATCGACTGATTTTGAAGGAATTGAAAAGAAAAGGAAGCTTAAATGTATTGGAGCTGGTAAATATAACTAAAGCTTCTGAGTCAACGATACGACGTGATTTATTGGAGTTAGATCATCAAGGATTATTGAAAAGGGTTCATGGTGGAGCAGTTCTTATTGAAAGAGCTAGTTTAGCAGTTGAAAATCCATTAAGTGAACGTCAATCACAAAATTCATTACAGAAAGAGTTGATTGGGAAATATGCTGGTAAATTAGTTGAAGAAAACGATACTGTATATATTGATGCAGGATCAACTACAATAAAATTAATTGATTACTTAATTGAAAAAAAAGCGACTTATGTAACTAATGGATTATTACAAGCACAAATGTTAGCACAAAAAGGATTTAAAGTAATTTGTCTTGGAGGAGAGATAAGAGGAATTACTGGTGCTTGTGTTGGAGCGAGTACTTATCAAAAATTAAGTAGATATCATTTTACAAAAGCTTTTTTTGGAACTAATGGTGTTGATATTGAACATGGTTTTACAACTCCTGATAATGAAGAAGCATTAATTAAGGAGGCTGCTTTTAGTCGTTGTGAAATGAATTATATATTATGTGATCATAGTAAATTTAATAAATTAAGTCCAGTTCATTTTGGTGATATAAATGAGGCAATTATAATTTGTGATTATTGTAAAGAAAATCAAATAAAAGAGCATACTACAGTTGTGGAGGTAGATAAAGTATGATTTATACAATAACATTTAATCCATCATTAGATTATGTTATGAAAGTTAAAGATTTTGAAGAAGGAAAAACTAATCGCTCTTATCTAGAGACCATTTATCCTGGGGGAAAAGGTTTTAATGTATCTACAATTTTACAACGTCTTGGTCTTGAAAATACTGCATTAGGATTTATTGCAGGATTTACAGGAAAAGAAATAAAAGATCAATTAAAAAAAAGAGGTTTTAATTTAGATTTATGTGTATTAGATGAAGGAATTTCACGAATAAATGTAAAAATGAAAAGTACAAAGGAAACAGAGATAAATGGTAATGGACCTAATATTAATAATATAAAATTAGATGAATTATTATCAAAATTGGATTATTTAAATAATGGGGATATTTTAATTTTGGCGGGTAGTATACCTTCATCATTACCAGATAATATTTATGAAACAATTATGAAAAGATTGATTTTAAAGAAAATCAAAGTAATTGTTGATGCAACAGGCGAGTTGTTATTAAATGTATTATCATATCGTCCATTTTTAATCAAACCTAATTATCATGAATTAGAAGAACTTTTTAAGACAAAAATAAATAATCAAGAAGAAATAATATTTTATGCAAAAAAGTTAAAAGAACAAGGAGCAATAAATGTTTTAATATCATTAGGAAAAGACGGGGCATTATTAATAAGTGAAGATAATCATGTGTATTTTTGTAATAGTGCTAAAGGAGAATTAATTAACTCAGTTGGTAGTGGAGATTCAATGGTTGCAGGATTTATTGCTGGTTATTTAAAAAATAAAAGTTATCAAGAAGCGATTCACTTAGGTAGTGCATGTGGTGGTGCAACAGCTTTTAGTGATGATCTAGCTGAAAAAGAAATGATTGATAAAGTTTATCAACAAATTAATGTGGAGGTTATCGAATAATGAAGATTACAGATTTATTAAAGAGTGTATCTGTTGATGTTAATGCAGTAGCTAAATCAAAAGATGAAGCTATTAATCATTTAGTTGATCTAATGGATAAACAGGGGAATTTAAAAGATAAAGAGGTTTATAAACAAGGAATATACGCTCGTGAAGAATTAAGTACTACAGGAATTGGTGAAGGAATAGCTATTCCTCATGCTCAAAGTGAAGCTGTTATAGCACCAGGTTTAGCGGCAATGGTTGTTAAAGATGGAGTTGATTATCAGTCTCTTGATGGAAATCCAGCTCAATTATTTTTTATGATTGCTGTACCTAAATCAAATGGAAATGAACATTTACAGATTTTAGCAATGCTTTCGCAGATGTTAATGGATAATGATTTTAAAGAAGCGTTAGTTAATGCCAAAAGTAAAGAAACTTTTATGAGAATTATTGATGAAAAAGAAGCTAGTCAAAAAGAAAAAGAGACTCAAAAAGAAGTTGCCCAAAAATCATTTAGTGGTAGTTATCAAATTGTTGCAGTAACTGCTTGTCCAACTGGAATTGCACATACCTATATGGCAGCAGAGGCTTTAGAAGAAAAAGCTAAAGAAATGAATGTAACGATTAAAGTAGAAACAAATGGCAGTGGCGGAACTAAAAATGCTTTGACAGCAAAAGAAATTTCTGAATGTCAAGCAGTTATTGTTGCAGCAGATAAAAATGTTGAGATGGCACGTTTTGCTGGAAAACCTGTTATTCAGGTGAAAGTAGCAGATGGAATTAATAAAGCAACTGATTTGATAAAACAAGCTTTGAGTGGTGATGCGCCAATTTATCAAAGTGATAACACAGTTAATTTAAAAATTGAAGACTCTAATGAAGGCGTAGGTCGAACAATTTATAAACATCTAATGAATGGTGTTAGTCATATGTTACCTTTTGTAATTGGTGGTGGGATTTTAATAGCATTAGCATTTTTATTTGATGATTATACTATTGATCCTAAAAATTTTGGAAGTAATACAGAATTAGCAGCTTTTTTAAAAAATGCTGGTGATACTGCTTTTGGATTTATGTTACCTATTTTATCAGGGTTTATTGCTATGTCGATTGCAGATCGTCCAGGTTTAGCAGTAGGATTTGTCGGTGGTGCTTTAGCTTCTGGAGGTGGCTCTGGTTTTTTAGGAGCACTAGCCGCTGGTTTTGCAGCAGGATATTTATTGATAGGATTAAGAAAATTATTTGATTATTTACCAGATGCATTTGAAGGATTAAAACCAGTTTTATTGTATCCGTTTTTTGGAATCCTAATTATGGCACTAGGAATGGTGTTTATTATTAATCCACCAGTTGCAGCAGTTAATAATGGAATTACTAATATTTTAAATTCAATGGGTGGTTCTAGTAAGGTATTATTAGGTCTAGTTTTAGGAGGTATGATGGCTGCTGATATGGGTGGTCCAATCAATAAGGCAGCTTATGTATTTGGAACAGCATCTATTGCAAGTGGGAATTATGATATTATGGCAGCTGTAATGATTGGCGGAATGGTTCCTCCATTAGCAATTGCTTTAGCAACATTATTTTTTAAAAATCGTTTCACTAAAAAGGAACAAAGTACAACAGTTACTAATTTTATTATGGGATTTTCATTTATTACTGAAGGAGCAATACCTTTTGCAGCTAGTGATCCTTTGCATATTTTACCAGCATGTATTGCAGGTTCAGCAGTTGCTGGGGCATTGTCAATGGCTTTTGGATGTACATTAATGGCACCTCATGGTGGTATATTCGTTATAGGAGTAATTAGTAATCCATTAGGGTATTTTATTGCTTTATCAATAGGAGCTATTGTAGGAATGATATTACTAGGATTATTGAAAAAACCAATAGCTTCAAAATAGTTGATATGTCATACTTTTATGTATGACATATTTTTTAATGTAATAATTAAACATTTAATTGATGAATTATAATATCAGTAGTAGAAAAATTTAGTAGTTTTAGGTTATAATATATTTATATATAAATAAAAGGGATGTTGATAAGATGAAAAATTACAAAAAAATTATTTCGGTTGTACTTGGTTTGTTATTGGTATTAAATATTGCTGGATGTACTAATAATGAAAAAGAAGAACCGACAGCTAAAAAAGAAGATTTCGATACTTTTATCGAAAAAATGCCGAATTTAGTATTATCTGATGATGATATGAATCTTGAGTTTACTTTTCAAGATCCAAGTAACTATGGATTTGAAGAGCAGTTATTAACTTTGCCATATAGTAATGAAAAAAGCTATAAAAAAAGTAAAAAAGAAAATGAAAAAATACTTAAGGAACTAAGATCATATGATTATGATAAATTAACTGATGATCAAAAACTAACATATGATATTTTAGAAGACTATTTACAAAGAACTTCTTATCAGTATGAATATTATGATCTTGATAATAGCTACTTAGGTAGTTTTGTTAGTTTTCAGGCTCAATTACCATTACTATTAAGTGAATATACATTTGAACGTCAAAATGATTTAGATAGTTATTTTAATATGTTGGAAACTAGTGAAGAAACATTTTTAAAATATGCAGAAATTGAAAAGAAACGTCAAGAGAAAAACTCTGGATTAGCTAAAAATATTTTAGAAAAAACTATTGAACAGTGTCAAAATTATACTAGTAGTACAGATGATTATTTGATTGAACGGATTAATCAAAGAATAGATAATGTTGATTTTTTAAATGATGCAGAAAAAAATGAAGCAAAACAAAAAAATCAAGAATTAGTTTCAGTAAATTTAAAAAATGCGTATAAAAGTTTAGAAGAACAATTAAAACAGGTTACACCAACTAATCAAGATAATAAAGGTTTATATAGTAGTCCTAAAGGTAAAGAATACTATGAAGCTATGCTTCAGGGTAGAGTTGGAACAGATATGAATATAAAAGAAGTAAAAAATTATTTAGAGGAAAAGAAAAATAAACTACTTCAAGAAGCAATAACTTTAATTACTGAAAATCCTGAATTAGCCCAAGTAAGTGGTTTTTCAGAAATAGTATATTCAGATTTTACTTCTACTGCTCAAACATTAGATTATTTAAAAACAGCAATTACAGAAGATTATCCTAAAATTGATAATCTTAACTATGAAATTATAACTGTTCCTGATGCATGGAAAGATAATTTTTCTCCAGCTGCCTATTTACAAGGTAAAATAGATGCTCCAATTGATACACCAGAGTTGATTTATATAAATGGTGAATATTCACAATCTTTGTTTGATACAATAGAACATGAAGGATATCCAGGACATATGTATCAACATACATATTTTAAACAACAAAAAAATATACCAACAATACGTTATTTAATTGATTACAATGGTTATAGTGAAGGATGGGCTACTTATGTTGAATGGAATGGCTATAAGTATGCACCTATAGAAGATAAAACAGTTTTAGAGTATAAAAGTTTAAATGATCGTTTAACATCAGTATTTGTTTGTTTAATGGATATTGGAATTCATTATGATGGATGGGATTATGATGACTATAAAGAATATTGGAATCAAAATTTTGGTGAAGTAAGTGAAGATTCAATGTTAGAACAGTATAATCTATTTTTAGAAACACCAACAAATTATTTACAATATTATTTATCTGGATTCTTATTCCAAGATCTTTATGATAAAGCAGAAGATAAGTTAAAAGATAAGTTTTCTGCGGTAAAATTTCATGATGTCATATTATCTACAGGACCAGCACCATTTAAGATATTAGAAAAACAAGTTGATAAATATATTGAAAAAGATAGTAAATAAAATGGAAGATAAAACTTCCATTTTTTATATGATAATTTATTATAAGGGCATTTATGGATAAGCATAAAAAAAGGATGGATGTTAGACTGTATATGTAAGGAGGCGATGATAATGAATTCATGGCAAGAAATTCAAAAAACAATTGAATATATAGAAGAACATTTTGATGAAGAAATTGATATAGATAAATTAGCTGCAATTGCTCATTTATCAAAGTATTACTATCAACGTTTATTTTATCGTTTAACAAATAAAACCGTAAAGGAATATGTTAAATTACGACGTTTGGCTAAGGCCTCAAAATTATTGAAAGAAACAGATTTACGAATATTGGATATAGCTATTAAGTGTGGTTTTTCTAATCATGGAAATTTCAGTAAAGTATTTAAGGAGGTTTATGATATTTCACCTGATAGATATCGTAAAACGGATATTCATTTAGATCAGTATATAAAACCTGATATTGCTTTAAATTATATACTGATTGATACTGGGGTTCCTTTGATTGTAGATAAAATGGTTTTAGAAATTAATAAAAAAACAATAGAATCGGATAAATATTTTATTGGAAAAAGTAAATTAGCATTAATAAAGGATTTAAATCAACCTAAGATTAATAATTTTATAGATTTATGGCAGGATTTAAAGTTAAATAATGATCAAGTTGGAGTAGATATTTTAACATTATCTGATCAACCAGAGTATTTTAATTATTTTGTTGGGGTGGAATCAAAGAATTCTAAAGAAGGATATGAGGTTCGGGTAATGCCGAAGGGGAAATATATTGTTTGCAGTTATGAAGCGGAAAATTTTGATTTATTAGTAAATGAAGCTTTGTATAAAGCAAGTCGTTATTTATATGATATATGGTTACCTAATCATAATTTGACACCTGATAGTTTATTGGTACAAAAGTATTTTAATCCTTTTGAAGATAATTGTTTTATAGAATTATGGGCTAAATTAAAATAGTTTTTATGTTTCAAAAATAGAAATAATTTACTATCTAAAATAGATAGGCGTATAATAGGTCTATGTAGGGGGCGATTATGCGTGTTATTTACTAATAAAGATTTAAAAAGATTAATTGTGCCACTTGTAATTGAACAATTATTAGTTATTTTAGTTGGTTTTTTTGATACTGTAATGGTTGCAAGTGTTGGTGAAGCAGCTGTTTCTGCAGTTTCTTTAGTTGATGGAATTAATATTCTTTTGATTAATATATTTGCAGCCTTGGCAACAGGGGGAGCAGTTGTGGCAGCGCAATTTGTTGGACAGGGAACTTTTGATAAGGCGAGACACGCTGCAAAACAATTAATTCTTATTACAGCGATTATTTCGTTATTCATGATGGTGATTGTAATTATTTTTAATACTTTACTTTTGCATTTAATATTTGGTAATGTTGAGGTGGATGTAATGAAAAATGCCGAAATTTATTTTTTGTTTTCTGCTATGTCTTATCCTTTTATTGCCTTATATAATTCAGGAGCAGCTTTATTCAGGGCAATTGGAAATTCAAAAATTTCAATGATTAACAGTGCAGTCATGAATATAATAAATATTATTTTAAATGCAGTATTTATATTTGGTTTTAAATGGGGAGTTTTTGGAGCGGTTCTAGCAACCTTAATTGCTAGAGCTGTAGCTTGTTGTGTGATTTTAAAAATGTTAGGGCAAAGAGATTTAGATATTTATGTAGATGATTATTTTCATTGGAAATTTGATTTAATATATATAAAAAAAATCTTACAAATTGGAATTCCTTCAGGATTAGAAAATGGAATGTTTCAGTTTGGTAAGATATTAGTTCAAAGTTTAATTGCAGCATTTGGAACCTATTCAATTGCTGCTAATGCTGTTTCTAATAACTTAGCACAAATGCAGATTATTCCTGGGATGGCAATGTCATTAGCGATGGTTACAGTTATTGGTCAATGTGTAGGTGCAGATGATTACAAGCAGGCAAAATATTATGTGAAAAAGTTAATGAAGATCACTTATATTTCAATGGCAGCTATAATTGTGGTCTTAGTTTTAATAACTCCAGAAATTTTAAATTTTTATGCATTATCAAGTAGAACTAAAGAGCTTGCTTATCAATGTATATTTTTACATGCTTTTGTTGCGGCTGTAGTTTGGCCTTTATCATTTACTTTTCCAAATGTATTAAGAGCAGCAAATGATGCTAAATTTACAATGATTATATCAGCATTATCAATGTTAATCTTTAGGTTATGTTTTAGTTATATTTTAGGACAATATATGTCGTTTGGATTAATAGGGGTTTGGATAGCTATGTTTATTGATTGGGTAGTGCGTTGTATTTTCTTTATTTGGCGGTATTATAATGGAAAGTGGATGAATCGTAAGCTGGTTTAGGATATCTTAGGATATCCTAATTTCTTTATTACTGATATTGCAATAAGGCCCATTAAAGTACCAGTAATACAGGCGATAATTATTAAATATGGTAGGTAATAAATAATATTAAATCCCAAAAATATAATGGCAATAATTAATTGACCTAGATTATGACTAACTGCACCAGTAATACTAATAATTAAAATAGAGAATGATTTAGTTTGTTTAAGTAAATACATTATAAGAATACTAAGTATAGCACCACTAATACTATATAAGAACATATATAAGTTTGTAAAAGTGATAGCAATAATTAAACATCGTAACAATGAGACAATCAGTGTTTCTTTAAGGCTATAGTAATATAATATGATTATGTTGATGATGTTAGCTAATCCAATTTTAGAACCAGGAATACTAAAACTAAAAGGAATTAAACTTTCAATATATCCTAGAATAATGGCAATTGCAGTAAATAAAGATAGATAGGTTATTTTTTTAGTCATGTAATTCTCCTAGTATGTTGATGCATCTATATCGTTATTTTTATTAGCGATAATTTCAATAGTTACTTGGTTTGGTAAACAAATTATTTGTTGAGCATTTTTAGATATTTTCCCTTGTTTTTGACATAATTTATCAGGACAGGTTGAATCTGTAATATAAACTTCATTGTTTTTTATTATAAGAGTATTTTTATTTTCTATATTTATAGTTTGATCAAGATTTAGGGGGACAGTTTGATACACTTTACCACTAATTTTGATTTGAACATATGCTCCAGTTTGATAAAAAAAGAAATGATTAAATATGAAACCGCAAATAATTATTAATCCAATAATAAATATAATAATATAATCCTTTTTTTTAATCATAAACCCTCCAATTAATATAATTGTAAATTAATAATTTAAACTTTACAATAATAAGTCAAAATATTACATATAAAAAGCTTATCTACTGAAGTACATTAGAATATTATTGTTTTAAAATATTTGTTTGCAAAAATTCATGGAATTAAAATAGTCATAATTATGAGTTAATAAAAGATATTTTATAATGTAAGAAAAAAGTAAGAATTTAAAAAGAAATTTGTTATCTTTTCTTATGATGATATTGAAAAACAAGACTTTTATTTTAGATATCATATAGATATCAAATAAAAGTTTTTATTATCGAAAGGAAGGATATGAATGAAGTTAAAAACTATAGCAGTATTATTTGGTGGGAATTCAAGTGAGTATGAAGTATCACTACAATCAGCAGGTGCAATTATAAAAAACTTTCCATATGATAAATATACTCTTTACATGGTTGGTATTACTAAAACAGGTAAATGGTATCATTATCAAGGTGAGGTTGAAAATATCTTAAATGATACGTGGTCCAAAGAAACAATGAACAGTGTAAGTATAAGTTTGGGTATAAATCATGGCACTATGATAGAAATTATAAATAGTAAAGTTGTGTATCATCATATAGATGCAGTTTTACCAGTTTTGCATGGAAAAAATGGTGAAGATGGTTCAATACAAGGGTTAATGGGTTTAGCAAATATTCCGATTATTGGTAGTGGTATTTTAGCATCAGCTTTATGTATGGATAAATATCGAGCTCATGAATTAGTTAAATCTCAGGGTATAAAAGTAGCAAAATCTTTTGTTGTATCGAGAAATGGTTTAAATGAAGAGATATATGATTTGAAGTTTCCAGTGTTTGTAAAACCCCTAAAAGCTGGTTCATCATATGGAATATCTAAAGTATCAGAGTATAAGGATTTAAAATATGCAATTAGTTTAGCTTTTAAATATGATGATGAGGTAATTATTGAAGAGGAAGTTATAGGATTTGAAGTTGGTTGTGCAGTTATTGGTAATAAACATTTAGAAGTAGGAGTAGTTGATGAAATAGAGTTATCAGGAGGTTTTTTTGATTTTAATGAAAAGTATACACTTAAATCATCAAAAATACATCTTCCAGCTCGAATTGATCAAAAAACAATAAAGAAAATTCAAGATACCGCAAAAAATATTTATCGTATTTTAGGGTGTCAGACATTTGCTAGAGTAGATATGTTTTTAACACCTCAAAATGAGATTTATTTTAATGAGGTTAATACTATTCCTGGTTTTACATCACATAGTCGTTTTCCACAGATGATGAAAGCAGCTGGATATGAGTTTTCTAAATTAATAGATTTAATTATTGAAATGGGTCTTAATAATGAAAGTAATACCTCTAAATAATAGAAGGTAAGAAATATGGTTAATATTTCTACAAGCCGCAGCTGGGTTGAAATTGATTTAGAAGCACTTAGTCATAATATTAATTATTTGTCATCATTACTTAAACCAAAAACAAAATTTATGGCAGTTGTTAAAGCTGATGGATATGGACATGGTTTAATTACGATTGCAAGACACTGTCAAAGAATAGGGATAACAGCTTATGCAGTAGCTACTATTGATGAAGGGATTAAATTAAGAAAGGCAGGAATTAGAGGAGAAATATTAATTTTAGGTTTTACCCATCCAATAAGAGCGTTTGAATTGTACAAATATCATTTAATTCAAAGTATTATTGATTCTAAATATGCTTGTGAGTTAAGTTGGTGTGGATTTGATATTGATGTTCATGTGAAGATTGACAGTGGAATGCATCGATTAGGCTTTGATGTAAATGATATTGATAGTATTGAAGAACTATATGAATATAATAATTTACATATAAAAGGATATTTTACACATTTATGTGTTTGTGATAGTAATAAAAGAAGTGATATCTTATTTACAAAATCACAAATTAATAGTTTTAATAGATTAATAAATAAGTTAAAAAAATATAATGATGTAGGAAAAATACATATTCAAAGTAGTTATGGATTAATTAATTATCCTGAAATAGATTGTGATTATGCCCGCATTGGTATTTTGATGTATGGAATAAAATCATCTCATAGTGATTATTTAAAAATTAAATTAGATTTAAGTCCTGTTTTATCAATAAAATCACGAATAGCAACAATTCATCATCTTGTAAAAGGAACAAAGATTGGCTATGGACTTACATATCAAGTTACTAAAGATAGCATAGTTGCAACAATTCCAATAGGTTATGGAGATGGTATCCCAAGACAGTTATCATCAAATGGATATGTTTTAGTTAAAGGGCAAAAGTGCCCAATTATTGGACGCATATGTATGGATCAAATGCTAGTAGATGTTAGTAGAGTTAAAAACCTTACTAGTAATGAAGTAGTAACTATTGTAGGTAAAGATGGAAATAATGAAATTAGAATTGAACAACTTGCTTTAGCCACTGATACAATTAGTAATGAAATATTATGCCGGATTAAGAAGCGTTTACCAAGGGTATATAAAGGAGGAAATTAATTTGAAAAAGATAAATAAGTTTTCATATGAAATAATAATTGCAATAATAGGGGTATTAGTAATTATAGGGACAGTGATTATTTTAAATCTTGAAAGAATTCATTTAATGGCAAAGGGATATAATTTTAGTGAGCAGGATATTATTTTGAAGTTAGATGATGAAGAGGTAGAGCGTTTTTTAGAGTCTGATAAAGTTGTTGATATTGCTTCATGGAATAAAACCTCTAATGATAATCATTATTTGGAATATGAAATTTATCATGGATATAAGAAAGATTTATCAGCAAAAGAAGTAGTAGAGTATATAGATGAATTTTATCAGAAATATTATCAATCATTAAAAAATTTGAAATATAATTATAATCAAATAATTAATTTAATGTCTTTTGCAAGTTTAGAAGACTTTAAAATGCTTGTAGATAATAAATATACATATGTAGTTATAAAGCCCTATTTAAATATCAAAGGGATGATTTTTAAAGACTTACCAAAATATATAGAATCAAATCTAGAACCTATAACAGCAGTACTGTCACAATCATATCCTTTTATCGATGCCAAAAATAAACCAGCTAACGAATATCAAATATTACAACCAGAAAATACTTTAGTTTTAATAAAAAAAGGATTTGTCATACCAAAAGATTATGAACCAAAAGATTTAATTATACCAAATATACCAATAGCACCTGATACAGAAAATAAAAAATTACGCAAAGATGCTGCACAAGCACTAGAAAATATGTATCAAGATGCTTTAAAAGAAGATTATCAATTAGTTTTAAATAGTGGTTATCGTTCATATGAAAGTCAGACAGAGATATATAATGAGTATTTTAAAAAATATGATGAAGTTACTGCAGCTGGACTAGTTGCAAAACCTGGTTCTAGTGAACATCAATTGGGTTTAGGTATAGATTTAACAAGTCAAAGTGTTATTGATAAAAAAAGACTTGTGTTTGGTGATACTAAAGAATATAGCTGGGTAGTTAAAAATGCTTATAAATATGGTTTTATTTTGCGTTATCCAAAAGATCGTTCTAGTTTAACTGGTACAGCAAATGAGCCATGGCATTTACGCTATGTTGGTAAAAAAGCAGCTAAAATCATCTATGATAACGATTGGACTCTAGAGGATTATATTTTAAAATATGGCTTTGATTATGATTTAAAAAAATTAATTAAATAATGCGTGACATTAATAAAATAATTAATTACAATCATATTTATATGAGGTAGTAATATGGATATTTATAAATATTTATCAAATTTAAAGATTGATTATGAAAAGATGGAACATAAACCTGTTTTAACAGTAAAAGAAGCATTATTTATTGAAGAGACAATGAATGGTGAGGGTGTAAAAAACTTATTTTTAAAAAATGCTAATCATAATTATTATTTATATGTTATAAAAAGTAATAAAAGAGCTGATCTTAAAGCTTTAGCTAATTATTTAAATAGTGGTAAGCTTTATTTTGGAAATGAGGTAGAGTTAAATAAGTATTTAGGATTGAAGCCAGGAGCAGTTTCTTTACTAGGAATTATTAATGATAGTGGTAAAGTAAAGATAATTATTGATAGTGATTTGGTTGGAAAGCGTTTGTTGATGCATCCTAATATCAATACTGTAACATTATCAATTGCTTATGATAATGTATTAAAAATAATTGAGGATCGTAAGAATGATTATATCATTTTCTAAAATTTTATATAATCATTTTATAGGGTAAGTGCATGAAATCGAAATATTTATAAGATCAGGTATTTTAAATTAGAGTAGGTATATATTAAAAACTTGGTGTTGTTTTATTGAAATTTTAAGTATTTAAAAATTGTTTTTTTATAATTTACTGATAAATAAGTTTATAGAATATATCTTATAATAGTATTTTTTAGTGAGATTTGATTTTTAAAAGTAATCCTCCTGATTATTTTGTAAAAGATAATAGGAGGATTATTGTATGAGCAAAATAATTAGTTATCAAAATGATTTAGTTAAATTTAATAATGATCTTTTCTTTAAATATCTTCTT
>OFGA01000606.1_pt1 | contig 28633 bp, 26 predicted proteins | sample 1521471 | NCBI WGS metagenome assembly OFGA01 (sample SAMEA3504086, study PRJEB24116) | mouse gut metagenome | biome: mouse gut; feature: mouse-associated habitat; material: faeces | place: Denmark | collected 2011 | reverse complement strand
AGCTGGAAGCCGAATTTGCCGAAATGGACGGCTGGAACGCGGAAGCAGACGCTGCTGCCCTCTTAACCGGGCTCGGCATTCCTGCCCAGGAGCATTGCAATGCCATGAAAAGCCTGCCAGGCTCCCTGAAAGTAAAAATCCTGCTGGCACAGGCGCTGTTTGGCAGCCCGGACATCCTGCTCTTAGACGAGCCGACCAACCACCTGGACCTGGATGCGATTGCCTGGCTGGAAGAATTCCTGATTAATTTTGAAAATACGGTTATTGTCGTATCGCATGACCGGTATTTTTTAAATAAAGTATGCACGCATACCGCGGATATTGATTACGGCAAAATCCAGCTCTATGCCGGAAACTACGATTTCTGGTATGAATCCAGCCAGCTGTTAATCAAGCAGATGAAAGAAGCCAATAAAAAGAAGGAAGAAAAAATCAAGGAGCTGCAGGAGTTTATTTCCCGCTTTTCGGCCAATGCTTCCAAATCCAAGCAGGCGACTTCCAGAAAACGCGCGCTGGAAAAAATCCAGCTTGATGAAATCAAGCCGTCCAGCCGCAAATACCCGTATATTGATTTCCGCCCGGAGCGTGAAATCGGCAACGAGGTGCTGACTGTGGAAAACATGAGCAAAACCATTGACGGCGTGAAGGTGCTCGACCGCGTTTCGTTTGTCATGGGGCATGACGACAAAATCGCGTTTGTCGGAAGCAACGAGCTGGCCAAGACAACGCTGTTTCAGATTCTTGCCGGGGAACTGGAGCCGGACGAGGGCAATTATAAATGGGGCGTGACGACCAGCCAGTCTTATTTCCCAAAAGACAATACCGGGATTTTTGATACAAGCCTGTCTATTACCGAATGGCTGACACAGTTTTCAGAAATCAAGGACGCAACGTATGTCCGCGGCTTTTTGGGGCGCATGCTGTTTGCCGGGGAAGACGGCGTCAAGAAAATGAAAGTATTATCCGGCGGGGAGAAAGTACGCGTGCTGCTTTCCCGCATGATGATTGAAGGCTCGAATGTGCTGATTTTCGACGAGCCGACCGACCACCTGGATATGGAAGCCATTACGGCACTGAATAACGGCATGATAAAATTCCCGGGCACGATATTATTTGCCTGCCGCGACCACCAGGTCGTACAGACGACGGCAAACCGGATTATTGAGTTTATGCCGGACGGCACGATTGTGGATAAAGTCACGACCTATGATGAATATCTGGAAAGTGATGAAATGGCGAGAAAGCGCCAGGTATATTCGATGTCCGAAAGTGATGCGGCTGATAATTAACCGGAATTCGCAGACTGGTTATATTTTATTAAGGATAAAGCCCGTTTGAAGCCTGCTTCTTTCGGGGCTTTATCCTTTTTGCAGACAGCTATTTTATTTATCCATTTGCAAATCCATCTGCTATTCCCTTCTTCCAGTGCTGCTTCTATCCATGCCCTTTTTGCATCCTGTGCATTGATTACCGCTGACTGTGCTGTTTCACCGCAGGTAATACACCCCGGCAAATCAGGATAGCAGGCAATAAATCCCCCTCATCTTTATCTTCCACAAGTTCCATCCGATAGGACATTGCCATATATTCATTCAGCGTCTTCATCGTTTCCTGCCTCACTTTCTACAATCTGTCTTACCATTCCAACATAAACTTTTTTAATCGGCTCGTGCTTCGGTATTGTTACCGGCTGACATCCCTTTTTTCTGAATATGGTGTCATATACGATGTCAATGCCCGTTCTGCTCCGCTTTCAGCGCCCGCATGGAATTGAGGATGGCAAGGACGGAAACCCCGACATCCGCAAAGACGGCTTCCCACATATTTGCCGCCCCGAAGGCTCCCAGAATGAGCACAAGCGCCTTGACGCCGAGCGCAAACACAATGTTCTGCTTTACGATGCGCATGGTCTTTCTGGAAATGCGCACAATGGCTGCAATTTTGGTAATATCATCATCCATCAGCACAATATCGGCTGCTTCTATCGCTGCATCGGAGCCCATGCTGCCCATTGCGATCCCGATATCTGCCCTTGTAAGCACCGGGGCGTCGTTGATGCCGTCTCCGGCAAACGCCAGCCGCTCTTTTTCCTTCTGGCTGTTTAACAGCTGTTCCACACAGGCCACCTTGTCTGCCGGGAGAAGCTCCGCATGCACCTCGTCAATGCCAAGCTCCCGTGCAGCCTGCTCTGCCGCAGGCCTGCGGTCTCCGGTCAGCATAACGGTCTTTTTCACGCCGGAGCGCTTCATATCTGCAAGCGCGCCCTGCGCCCCGTCCTTTATGGTGTCTGCTATGACAATCGCGCCGAGAAATATGCCATCTGCCGCTGCATAGACCACGGTGCCTGCACTTGTGCACGGCTCATATGCAGCCTGCTCCTGTTTCATCAGCTTTTCGTTTCCAAGCAGCACCTTCCTGCCATCTACGTTTACGCGCAGCCCGTGCCCTGCAATTTCCTCCGCACCGGTTACCTGTGCCGTGTCCGCTTCTTTTCCATACATCTCTTTGAGCGCAGCCCTCAGCGATACGGCAATCGGGTGATTGGAATAGCCCTCGCCGCGTGCTGCAAGCTCCAGCAGCTCCTGTGCGTCAGACCGGGCCGACGGCAGGATTTCGGTCACTTTGAATTCGCCTTTTGTCAGTGTTCCTGTTTTGTCAAAAACCACGGTTGTAATTTCGGACATGGCTTCGAGGTAATTGCTGCCCTTGACAAGCACGCCAATCCGGGACGCCGCGCCGATTCCGCCAAAAAAGCCAAGCGGCACGGAAATAACAAGCGCACAGGGACAGGAAATGACAAGGAAAATGCAGGCCCTCTGCATCCACTGTGCCCATCCGCCCCCAAGAACCAGCGGCGGCAGAAGCGCCAGTATTACGGCTGCAATCGTTACGGCCGGGGTATAATATTTTGCAAACCGGGTAATGAAATTTTCTGTTTTTGCTTTCTGGCTGGATGCATTTTCGACCAGCTCCAGTATTTTGGCCACGGTCGAATCGTCAAATTCTTTTGTAACGCGTACTTTCAGCGTGCCGCTGCCATTGACACAGCCGCTGATAATCTCATCTCCTGCAGCTGCTTTTCGCGGCACGGATTCCCCGGTCAGTGCTGCCGTATCGATAAACGACTCCCCTTCTGTCACAACGCCGTCTAACGGAATGCGCTCCCCCGGCTTGATAACGATAATGCTGCCGGTTTCCACGTCATCCGGGTCCACGCGCACAAGCTGTCCGTCCTGCTCGATATTGGCATATTCCGGGCAGATGTCCATCATTGCGGCAATCGACTGGCGGGATTTCCCGACCGCATAGCCCTGGAACAGCTCCCCGACCTGGTAAAACAGCATGACAGCAACCGCTTCTGAATATTCCTGCACGCCGAAGGCACCGAAGGTCGCAAGCATCATCAGGAAATTTTCGTCAAACACCTGGCCGTGGCTGATATTGCGAAACGCCTTCCAGATGATGTCATAGCCAATCACAAGATATGGCACAGCATAAACCAGAAACAGCACCGGCCCGGAAAGCTGCTTGAGCATTCCGGCATGCTCACATACAAGCAGCGCGGCAAATACAGCAAATGCCAGAAGAATACGCAAAAGCATTGTTTTTTGTTTTTTGGTCATAATCAAATACTCCTTTCGGCTGCAGGTACCATAGCAGGTTCCGCAGCACACGCCTGTGAAAATCCTGACAGGACATCAGGCCTGCTACAAAATAATTTTACAGTCCGGCTCTACCCTGGCACATGCTTCCACAGCCTGTTTCATAATTTCATCAAATTTTTCATCCTCGGCATCTATCGTCATTTTCTGCATCAGAAAGCTTACGGATGCGTCATGCACGCCCGGCAGCTTTTTAATTGCTTCTTCCATTTTTGCAGCACAGTTTGCACAATCCAGGTCCTGTAATATAAATTTCTTTTTCATGATTCTCTCTTTCCTTTCTTTACGTGAATTTTTTATTCATTCTTCAATATGTTCGCGCCCCTGCCCGATAATGGTCCTGACATGGGTATCTGCCAGGGAATAAAACACCGATTTTCCTTCCCGCCTGCTTTTGACCAGCCTGGAATTTTTTAATATTTTCAGCTGGTGCGAAATGGCAGACTGGGTCATATGCAGCGCCTCTGCCAGGTCGCAGACGCAGACTTCTGCTTCAAATAATACAAACAGAATCCGGATTCTGGTAGAATCTCCAAATACCTTAAACAGCTCTGCCAGGTCATACAATTCTTCTTCCGGCGGCATCTGGGCACTGACCTTTTTTAACAGCTCTGCATGTACTTCGGTTGTTTCGCAGCATTCCAGTTCTTTTTGCAGCAATCCGATTCCCTCCTTCCTGTTTTCCTGTTTCTGCATGCCTGAACGTTTCCAAGCAGAATGATTTATAATTTATCATTTTTTCATATGAGCAATTGTTCATATGTATATGATATTCCTGCCTTCCGGAAATGTCAAGTCTTTTTTTATATTTTTGCAGGTTCTAAGTTACTATTCACTGCAAAATTTTTCAGAATCAAAACAAGACTGCTGCATTGCGAATTTCACATCCCAGACAGAATCATTGGAAACCCGCAGGTTTCCACAGCCTGTATGAAAATTCCTAAATGCAGCAGCCCTGTTCCAGAATCTGCCGTAAACCAAATCTTTTGTTATATTTCTTCCACCGACTCCTGCAAATCCTGCGCCATATGCTGGACATTTGCAGTCTGGGCCGCGATTTCCTCTGAATTTGCAGCTATCGCAGCTACGCGGTCGCTCATATGGTTCATATTGTCAATCAGCTCCTTGATAGACTCTACGCCGGCATCTACTTTCGGAATAATATCCTCTGCCTGCTGGTTGTCTTTTGCTACCAGCGTCTTAATGGATGCCGAAAGGCCGCGGATTTGTTCTGCCACAACCGCAAAGCCGCGCCCCTGCTCTCCTGCCCGGGCTGCTTCTATCGAAGCATTGAGCGACAGCAGGTTTGTCTTATTTGCAATGCTGACAATATTTTCACTCGTATTTTTGTAAATATCAATAAAATTCAGAATGCTTGCCAGGGAATCCTTCAGGCTGTAGCAGAAATTTGCGATATCCGTCAGCTTGCCTGCCAGGTCGCCTGCCTCATGGGCAGATGCTTCATTGGCTTCATTCAGCTCGGAAACGGCATTGGACAGTGTTGTAAAATCGCCTTTGATGGCATCGATTTTATTGCCCCGCTGTTCATGCTCGAGCTGCTGCTGCTTGCTGACTTTTGCCATCTTCTGCTGCTCCTGTTCCGCCAGCTCCTTAATATAATGAATGCAGTTTTCCTTTGCATTGACATGATTGTAAATCGCATATGCCATATCCCTGCAAGTCTCATAACCGCAGGCACTGCAGTTGATGGCCTGTTTTTTCGGCGTATCTTTGTTCATGCTTAAATAAATCTGTTTCAGTTCGTTTTCCGAAGGCATCTTCACCTGAATCGCCTTGGACGTATCGTAGCTGCGGATAAAGTCCTGCAAATCGAGTTCTTTAAATGCTTCCATCAGGTTTGCAAGCCGTTCCTTTGGCGGAATCTGCTCCGTCCATGGATTCCTGCTTTTCCTGCCCGGGAAGCCCTTTTTTCTGCTCTGCACGTTTTTGCTGTCCGTATCACGCATCCTGCTCAGGGTCAGAATGACATCATCCGTATTTCTTTCCGGGTCTGTCGCCGGCCCGTAAATGCATCCCTTTGCGCAGTTTAAAATATCCAGCATCAGCGGAAGCTCCGCCTTATTTTTCACGCGTTTTAAGTATTCATGCAGATAGCGGTATGCTTCCTGCTCCCCTTCCACCTGCAAAACCACCTGGCTTTTTCCCAGAAAATGCTCCACATTCTCCCGCAAGCCGCCCGGCATCGGGTACAGGGAGCCCATGCCGTATTCCAGCTCGTCGGTATATTCCGGGCTTTTTGCATAATCCCGGCCGATATGCTGCATCAGCTTTGCAAATGTAACATTATACTTTACATACCCATGATTGTTCGCATCCGTGATTTCGGCCTTTTTTGCCACGCAGGGGCTGATAAATGCAAGGTCATCTGTAATTTTCAGATATTTTTTTATGTATATCGCCATACACATCATCGGGCTTTGCACCGGCATCATGCGCGGAATCAGCTCCGGGATATATTTTTCCACATAATCCACGACCGCCGGGCATGGCTGGCTGATGCCTCCTGTAAAATGATGCTCTGTGATATATTTCAGATATCCCCAGGTTGTAATATCTGCACCAAACGATACACTGTATATATGCCGCACGCCCAGGGATTTCAGATATCCGAGCACGCGCCTGTACTCCTTCGGATAATTGGCCAGAAACGCCGGTGCAACAATAACCGATATCTTCCGCCCGCCTTTCAAATCCGAAAAAAATGCTTCCGTATCATCGTAATAAGTCCTGGCTCCATGGCCGCACGCCTTTAAGCATGCCCCGCACGCCACGCAGCTGTCCCGGTTAACCAGGATTTTGTTATCCTGTGCAATATTGGACACCAGTGTGGGGCATACCCGCACACATTTATTGCATCCGGTACAGTCATCACTCGTATAAATCAGCATGCCCTGTGTATTGCGCAATTCATTCCCGTCTTTCATTTTCACATTGTCTCCTTTTGACTCATGTACATGCCTGCGTCCTGACAGCTTCACGCTTTCGCATTCTGTTATCTGTTTTTATTTTAGCAGATATTTATGCAAAAATAAATATAAAATATTCATAAACTATTTCGGCATGTTATCAAAATATTAACAATGAAAAACGCTCCGGTTTATCTGTCCGCTGTCTGTGCTGGTGTCAGTCCGTCCGGTTCCAGCTCCTGTTCCCAGCCTGCAAAAACCAGCTCCAAGTCAAACGGCTCCATGCCAGACCGGTGTGTGGGATGAACTTTCAGCACAAAGACCACAATATCCTGCCGCCATTTGCCGCCCGCATTCTGGTAAAGCGCAATACAGGTCTCTCCCTGACAGGATATAAAGCGTGCATCAAAAGCTGTCCGGCTTTCCGCCATAAATCCATCTTCTGCCGCTTCGCCCGGCTTTAACTCCAGTGTCAGCCCTGCATCCCTGATTTCGGCCTTTATCATACCGCGGCCGGAATCATAGGATTCCGTGATAAAATACCCGGCCCTGTTTCGGGCAGTGCCGGCAGCAGAAGGCCCGTCCGGGTGCGGAAGGCTTATTTTCGCATAATCCTTTCCAAGCTTTGCATACAGGCTGATATCCCCGCAGTCTAACGGGTCTGTATCTTCCGGGTGCTGCCCGGCAGACAGAATCATAACCGAGTCCCCATACGGCACATGCGCGGAAGAAATTTCAGGAACCATAAAAAAGCTGTCCGTCTCCCCAAGCTCCAGCCGGTCACCATTTCCAAACTCTATCCGGTAAGAAACCGTACTCTCAGACACCGTGCGGTAAATGCGGTCTGTTTTTCCGTCAAAATCGAAATCCGGCTGCGGACAGGCATCCCGCCATTCCTGATACGGGCTTTCGTCCAGATATCCCTCATACTGCACCACGCGGCTCATATCATCCGCTCCGTCATAACCGGTCCGCGGCCCTCTGCCGTTTTCATCCGCATCCGTGCCAGGCTGCTCCTGCGTGCCCGTGTTTTTATCCGCATCCGTGCCGGGCTGCTCCTGCGTGCCCATGTTTTCATCCGTGCCGGGCTGCTCCTGCCGCGTGCCTGCGCTTTCCCCGCCACTGTCCTGTCCGGCCTGGATTTCTTCCCCGGGACTAAACAGCAAGCCGGCTGTAACCGCTGTTACAGCAGCTGCCAAAAGGACACTGAGCCACAGCGCCCTTTTTTTATAGCGCAGCACATTTGCAATCCGCTGGCGGACTCCGCCTTCGCCGCAGAAAAGCGGCCCGGCCAGTATGATTTTCCTGCCGCTGGCCGCTGACAAAAGCGCCGCGGAATATGCTTTGCGGGATTCCTGCCCAAGCTTGCGGATAACGCTTTCATCACACGACATTTCCATATCACGGCACATCAGGACAAAAGCCAGCCATGCCAGCGGATTGAACCAGTGCACGCAGCAGATAAAAAATGCCGCCTGCTTTACCAGGTAATCCCTGCGCCTGACATGCGTTTTTTCATGCTCCAGCACAAACTGCCTGCCTGGCTGGGAAAGCTCTTTCGGAAGGTAAATCCGCGGGTGAAGCACACCGCACACAAACGGCGTGCAGATGCCTTCCTTTTCATAGACACCCGCTTCCAGCAGGCTGGCACCGCGCAGCTTTCTGGCAAGCCGCACATAAGATACGGCGCTTACAAGCACCAGCACAAGCAGCACGGCTGCCCATGCACAGGCTGCCAGCGCCAGATACACCTGCATCGGATTCACGCTTTCATATGGTTTTGGCACAAACGCTTCCTGGCTGAGAATCCGGTTCACTGCACGGTCTGCCCGCACAGAGCCGCTTTGGATATGCGGCACGGCATGCATCCCGATATCCTGCGGCACGGTCTGTGTACTGATTTTTAACAGGCTAAACGGGCTTTTCACCGATACCGGACAGGCCAGCCGGAAAAAAACAGATACCCACAATAAATAGGAATAGATTTTCGGCTGCCTCCTTAACACGGCACGAAACAGCAGCACAGCCAGCACGCAGTACCCTGCCGTTATGCTCATATTGAATAATTTTAAAAACACCTGTTCTGTCAGACTCCATACATCCATGCTTTCCGCTCCTTTCCATGCACACGCCAGCTCCGCTTTCTGGCAGCTTCCCTGCCAGCGGGCTTTTGTGCTTATGCATCATCCCGATAGCTTTCTATCAGGGATTTCATTTCCTCGACCTGTTCCCCGCTTAATTTCTTTCTGCCAATAAAAGCAGTCAGAAATTTTGGCAGGGAGCCGCCAAACGCTTCGTCCACAAACTGGCGGCCCTTTTCCCCGTAAAATTCTTCCCGGCTTATCCGCGCAGTCACAACCGCTTTCTCGTTCCGGAACAGCCCCCTGCTGCACAGCTTTTTCAGCACCGTAAACGTCGTGGACTTTTTCCAGTGAAGCTTTTCTTCACATAATTTTACCAGCTGCATGGATGCGACCGGTTCGTGCTCCCAGATAATATCTGCAAATTTTGCTTCCGTTTCCGCAAGCCTGTAATTGTCCTGCATAAGTGAATCCCCCTCTTTTTCATCTATTCTGCGCACCGAAAGGTCTATATGTGATAGACCTCCTGCAACAAGTCTATCACATATAGACCTGATTTGTCAACCGCAGAAGCTCTTTTTGGGCAGCAAAAAAAGGGCTGTTTCAACAGCCCCTTATATCATGTTACTTCATGAAACAGCCCGTCCTTTTGTTATCAGTACGCTTTGAGCGCTTCCCACAAAACCGTATAATAATTCGTCGTCATCTCATCGAGCGGCTGGAAAAATTCGCAGTTATCCAGAATTTCCTTCGGCGGGAAAATGGTTTCATCGTTCTGTATTTCTTCATCCAGCTGTTCAAACACCGCCTTATTCGGCGTCGCATAATACACATAGTCAAAATTGCCCATTGCCACATCCGCGCGGCACAGATAGTTCAAAAACAGCTCTGCATTTTCCTTATTCCGGCAGGTTTTCGGGATAAACCAGGCATCAACCCACATATTCGAGCCTTCCTTTGGAACGGTAAAATCCAGGTCGTCGTTCAGGGTCTGCGCATAGGCAGCTTCCCCGGAATACACCTCGGCAAGCGCAGCGTTTCCGGCTGCCATCCAGTCGGCTGTTTCATCGCTTAAATACGAATAGACGAGCGGCTTTTGTTCCAGCAGCAAATCCAGGGAACGGTCTAACACATCACGGTCTGTCGTATTGCAGGAAGCACCGAGCAGCTTTTCTGCAACCATATAGGTATCGCGGACGCTGTTTTCCATAATAATCTGCCCGGCATATTTTTCATCCCATAATACGTTCCAGGTGTCTGTTTCCTGCGGGTTTACCATGGTTTTATTATACAAAATACCTACCGTGCCAAAAAAGTAAGGAACCGTATAGCTGTTGTCTTCATCAAAATTTTTACAGTAGTCCAGATAGGTTTTATCAATATTTTTAAATTCCGGGATATTGGAAAAATCTATTTCCAGCGTCTCGCCTTCCTGATGCAGCTTCTGGATAATATAATCCGATGTGCAGGCAACGTCATAATGAATCGAGCCTGCCTTGTATTTGGCATACATTTCCTCCGGGCTTTCGTATTCTTCATATTTGACCGTAATACCGGTTTCTTCTTCAAACTGGTCGAGCAGCTCCGGGTCAAAGTATTTGCCGTAATTCAGCACGGTAACGGTATTCGGGTCGTTTTCGCCGCCGCATCCTGCAAGGCACAGGGCAGAAAACGCGGCACATAACAATGCAGGTACCAGATGTTTCATGGCAGGTTCTCCTTTTTTCGTAAGTTATTTTCCGCTTCCAAAATTGCGGGAATGATTTTTCATACACGCTCTAGTAAGAAGCCTGTTCTGCCTGCCTTGCTGCGCGGCTGGAACGGAAATTAATCACAAGCAGCAGGACAAAGGCCATTAAAAATAACACAGTGGACAGCGCATACATCTGCGGCATAATTCCCTTGCGCATTTCCGTATAAATCATCGTAGACAGTGTATTGATTCCGGCACCCTTGGTAAAATACGTGATGCTGAAATCATCCATCGACATCGTTACGGACATTAAAAATCCCGAAAGCACGCCGGGCGTAATCTGCGGCCAGACGATTTTAAAAAATGCATACAGCGGCTTCGCTCCCAAATCCAGCGCGGCTTCGTAAGATGAGCGGCTTGTCTGGTTCAGTTTTGGCAGCACGTTTAAAATCACATACGGAATATCAAACGTAATATGCGCAATCAGCACCGTATGCAGGCCAAGGCTCGTAAATCGGACAAAAACAAGCATCATGGAAATGCCGGTCACAATATCGGCATTTAATAACGGAATATTGGTCGCACCGAGCATCAGCGTGCGCCCGCTTTTTTTCATGGAATGGATGCCGATGGCAGCCATCGTGCCAAGCAGCGTGGCAATCAGGGAAGCAGACAGCGTAACGACAATCGTTGTCTGGAATGCTTCCATAATCATGCTGCTTTCCAGAAGCTTGCGGTACCATTTGAATGTAAAGCCGCCCCACATGACGCGGGATTTCGAGTCATTAAAGGACAAAATAACCAGCACTGCAATCGGCAGGTACAGGAATAAAAAAATCAGTATCAGGTATATGCGTTCCAGGCTTTTTTTTACCATACAGCAGTCCCTCCGGCATCATCCGAATATTTGTTCATCACAGCCATGCTGGCTATTACAAAGACCATAAGCACCAGTGACAGCCCGGCTCCCAGGTTCCAGTTGAAAAACTGCATAAAGTCGGCTTCGATAATATTTCCAATCAGCAGCACCTTGCCGCCGCCAAGCAGGTTGGATATGGCAAAGGACGTCAGCGCCGGCACAAAAACCATAATAATGCCGCTCATCACGCCCGATAACGTCAGCGGAAAAATAATGCGCCAGAAAATTACATAGCTTTCTGCCCCCAGGTCCTGGGCTGCTTCGATGACATCCTTGCGGATTCTGGACATGGCGTTGTAAATCGGCAGTATCATAAACGGCAGGAAATCATACACCATGCCGAATACAACCGCAGCCGGTGTATTCAGAATCGCAATGTTTGGCAGATGAAAAAAATCCAGCAGGGCATTGATAATCCCGTTATTGGAAAGCAGCAGCTGCCAGGCCAAAATACGCAGCAGAAAATTCATCCACATCGGCAGGATAAAAATAAACACGATAAAGTTCTGGTGCTTCACATTTACTTTGTTCAATATCATCGCCAGCGGATAAGATAGCAGCAGGCAGACGAACGTGCACTGCAGGGCGATTTTGACCGACAGCCAGAGCGATTTCAGATGCACCTTGTGGAAAATGGAAACCACATTGGCGGTCGTAAAATTTCCGGCTGAATTCGTAAACGCATAGTATACAACCAACAGCAGCGGAAGAAGGACAAACCCGGCTATCCATACCAGGTAAGGCCCAGCTAACAGCTGCTTTCCCAATCTACGCATCAGGCTCCACCATCCTTTCATCGCTCGATTCCGGCTTGTTCATAATCTGGATATTAAACGGAATGACACGCAGTCCGGCCCGTTTGCCAGGTTCATGGTATTCGGTTGTATGCACAAGCCACTCATAGCCGTCTGCGGCCACTTCAATTTCATAATGAACGCCTTTAAATATCACGGACGTAATAACCCCCTGGAAAAAGCCGTCCGACGGCTCTGTAATTATCAAATCTTCCGGGCGGATAACCACATCCACCGGCTGGTTTGTGCCAAATCCGGTATCGACACATTCCAGGTCGGTATTGCGGACACGCACCAGCTTATCCTTCACCATAATGCCGTCAATAATATTGCTGTCACCGATAAAATCAGCCACAAACGCATTGACCGGCTCATTGTAAATATCCTCCGGCGTGCCAATCTGCTGGATATAGCCCTGGTTCATGACCACAATTGTATCAGACATGGTAAGCGCTTCTTCCTGGTCATGGGTTACATAAATAAACGTAATGCCAAGCTCATTTTTCAGGCGTATCAGCTCGTACTGCATATCCTGGCGCATCTTTAAATCGAGCGCCCCTAACGGTTCATCCAAAAGCAGCACCTTCGGCTCATTGACAATCGCACGGGCGATGGCAATGCGCTGCTGCTGCCCGCCGCTTAACGAATCCACGCTGCGCTTCTCAAAACCGTCTAAGTTGACAAGCTTTAAGGCATATTTGATTTTGTCCTGAATATATTCCCTGCTTTTTCCGCTGATTTTCAGCCCGAATGCAATATTTTCCGCAATGTTCATATGGTTAAACAGTGCATATTTCTGGAATACGGTATTCAGCCTGCGTTCATTGGGCGGCAGGCTGGTAATGTCTTTTCCGTCAAAAATAATCCGGCCCTCATCCGGCATTTCAAAGCCGCCAATCAGGCGCAGTGTTGTCGTCTTGCCGCACCCGGAAGGGCCGAGCAGGGTGACAAATTCATTTTCATGGATGGTCAGTTCCAAATCATCTAGAATGACAGTGCCGTCAAACGATTTGGAAATGTGTTTCAGCTCAATCAGTTCTTTTTCCATTTGTATGGCCTCCAAAATGATAAAATCAGGTACCAGGCAGCTTCCAGGATAAACAGCAGGCTAAAAGCAGGGCGGGGTGCTGACCCAGATGACCTTTGCTTCTTCCTGATAAGCTTCCAGGTAATGTTTTTTCGCAGCAGTAAAATAAAAAGACTCCCCTGCGCGTACAATATAAGTCCGGGTGCCGTAATGCAGGCGGATGCTCCCGCTTAACACATAGCCGAATTCTTCGCTTTCCTTCGGTGCCAGCGTCTCGGACTTCCCCCCGGGGGCCAGTGTCAGCAGCACGGGCTCCATGGCATTTTTCTGTGCATTCGGAATCAGCCATTCAATCCGGCAGCTGCGTTTTTTATAATTTTTTTCAAAGTAATCCTCAGGTGAAAACACAATCTGCTCCGGCTCATCATCGGTAAAAAATTCAGCCGGTGTCGTGCCAAGGCACTGGATAATATCCAAAAGCGTCCCAATGGATGGCGTGGTCAGGCCGCGTTCCAATTGTGAAATAAAGCCTTTGGATAACTCGGAGCGGTCGGCCAGTTCCTGCTGCGTCAGCCCGTACTGGATGCGCAGCTCTTTCATGCGGTGTCCGATATCCATATGATACCTCCAAAAATGTACTGCACAGGCAGCCGGCCTGGATGCCCGCGCATTTATATGTAACGATAATGATGAATTCTGTGTTTAATAATTGTAAACAAGCAATGATTATTATGCAGGATAAACAGAGAAATGTCAATATGTTTTTTTTATTATTTGCAGATTTCAGTTACGATTCACAGCTGCCGGAACACAAAAAAGCCGCCGCAAAAAGATACCGCATACAAGATACCGTGACAGCCCTATTGTGTAATATCACGCATAGGAATGCCAGCAAATATTTTATATGCTGTTTTCTTCATGCGGCAGCTGCATAAAACAGCCTGCCAGAACAGGAATTTTTATTTTTTAAATTATTTAATCATATGGGTCAAACAGCTTCATCGATACATGCCCGTCTTTTTTCTTATACGAATCCAGAACCAGCAGCCACAGCTGGTGGAATTTATCCAAAAGCACGGCATTTGCATCCACAATATACGGGGAAAGAATGCCCACATCAAAATAGCGGACGCTTAACGGCGGCATAAAAATAAGGTTGTCTGAACGCACCTGGTCGCCATAGCGCCTGATATGCTCATATGTAATCATAAGATGGTCTTTGCCGCGGAATTTGCAGTAAAAAGAAATAAAGCACTCGTCTACAATCCATTCCTTATCATCCTCGGTTACCCGCTGTTTGATGGAATCCGAAAGACCGTCCGTAGACTGCAGCTCTATCTGCCAGCTGACATGTCCTTTTTTTGTTTCCTGAATCAGTTCGTCTAAGGTGCTTGCAAGCAATGCAGGTTTCATAAAAATCTCCTTCGCGGTCAGATGCCCCGCGGCAAAATGGCGGGAATAAAACAAATGAACCCTGAACGGATTCATTGAAAAGCCAATAGGGGGACTCGAACCCCCGACCCACGCATTACGAATGCGTTGCTCTGCCAGCTGAGCCATATTGGCAAGATAATAAATTGTGCCAGCTATCTGCGACTTTGTTATAATATCACATCTGTGGAAAAAAAACAAGCCTTTTTTTCAAAAAAACTGCTTGCATTTTCCAGCCAGGCATGTTACACTGTGTCCACGCAATTATCATTCTGTCATTTCTGCGTAAATTTTCTGCATACAGCAGTCCGCACGTTCTGGCCTGCAGCACGCTTCTTCTCTGGATGCTGCGTTCATCCGCCAGTTTTCCTGAAATTTCCCATGCCGCCACTGGAGGGCTAACTGATATGACTTATGAAGAATTTAAATCCATCCTTGCCAGGCACTTAGAGCACCTGCTTGCGCCCGGCACATCCATGCAGATTCAGACTATCTGCAAAAACAACGGCTTAAAGCTGGACGGGCTTACCTTAAGCAGCGCGGACAGCAATGTATCGCCGACGGTTTTTTTGAATTATTATTACGAAAAGCAGGGGCAGTTTGCGGATTTTAACGCCATCTGCCAGGATATCCTGCTGACTTATGAAAACAGCCGCACGCACGGGCATATTAATGCAGATTTTTTTACGGACTATGAACAGGTAAAGCAGCATCTTTCTTACCGCCTGATTCATTACGAAAAAAATAAGGAACTGCTCGAAACAGTTCCTTATGTGCGGTATCTGGACCTTGCAATTGTATTTTTCTGCCTGGTTCATATTTCCCCGGAAAGCAGTGCAACCATCCTGATTCATACCAGCCATTTAAAGCTGTGGAATATCAATGCCGCAAAGCTGTACGGCGACGCGTGTGAATCTGCGCCGCAGCTGCTTCCTTATCATTTCCAGAATATGACTGCGGTGCTTTCGGATGTCTTTGGCACTTCTGCGGCCACATCCGGCCAGGATATCGAAGGAGCCGAAAACCCGCTCTTTCCCATGTATGTGCTGACCAATTCCCAGAAGCTGTACGGAGCCGCCTGCCTGCTTTATCCAAAGCTTTTAGACCGGATAGCAGACCGGCTGGGCTCTGACCTTTTTATCCTTCCAAGCAGCATCCATGAGACCGTCCTGATTCCGGCCTGCCACCGCAGCCACAGCAAAGCGCTTGCAGCCATGGTTGCGGATATCAACCGGTCTGAGCTGTCCCCTGATGAAGTCTTAAGCGACAGCATTTATTACTATTCCAGGACAGAGCATGCGCTTACCATCTGTACATAATCCAGTCACGGGCATGTGCATCTATCCTTCCTGCGTCATGATACGCCTATAGCAGTTCATATATTTTTTCGTACTCTTTTGCCGACCGGTTCCATGAAAAATCCTGCTCCATGCCCCGCTTTGCAGCGGCATTCCAGTCATCCCTGTGATTATAATAAATATCCATTGCATAATACAGGGCAGAAAGCATTTCCCTTGCATTAAAATTGCAGAAGCTGAACCCGGTTCCTGTCTGGTCGTAACGGTTATACGCTTCCACGGTGTCCTTTAACCCGCCCGTTTCGCGCACAATCGGAACGGTTCCATAACGCATGCTGATAAGCTGGCTGAGTCCGCACGGCTCAAACAGCGACGGCATTAAAAAGGCATCGCAGGAAGCATATATCCTGTGCGCCAGCTCCTCGGAATAACAGATATTTGCAGACAGCTTTTCGTCGTATTTCCACGCATAATGACGGAACATGTTCTCATATTCTGTCTGTCCGGTTCCTAACACAGCTATCTGTATGCGTGCATTTTTCAGCAGCTCATCCATAACTGCCGCTGCCAGCTCCATGCCCTTCTGGCTGGTCATGCGTGTTACCATGCCAAGCAGCATCGTGCCCTCATCTTCCGGAAAGCCCAGCTGCTGCTGCAGCCTGCGCTTGTTTTCGCGCTTTCCCTGCACCATATCGCCGGTTCCATACGGACAGAAAATATGCGGGTCTGCCTGCGGATTAAACACCTCATAATCCAGGCCGTTCACAATGCCGAAAAGGCTTTTCTGCCTTGCCCGCATCAGGCCGTCAAGGCCTTCCCCGCCGCCCGGCGTTGTGATTTCGTATGCATATGTCCGGCTTACGGTCGTCACAATATCCGAATATACCACGCCTCCTTTTAAGTAATTCGCCTCGCCGTAAGCTTCCAGCTTATCGGACACAAACAGGCTCTCCGGCAGCCCCGTAATATCCTTGACCGCCTGTATCATCCAGCGGCCCTGAAACTGCAGGTTGTGAATCGTAAATATGGTACGGATGTTCTGGTAAAATTCATTTTTCCGGTATTCGTTTTTCAAATATACCGGAATAAGCCCTGTCTGCCAGTCATGGCAGTGCAGGATATCCGGGCAGAATCCAATCACAGGCAGCGCTTCCAGCACGGCCTTTGAAAAATACGCAAATTTTTCCACATCCTCATAAATGTTATTATAAGGACTGGCACCCTGAAAATAATACTCATTGTCAATAAAGTAATAGGTAATTCCGTCCACCTTTGCTTCCAGCACTCCTGCGTACTGGCTCCTCCAGCTTAACTGGACATAAAAACGGGAGTGGAACCGCAGCTGTTCCTTTAACGAATCATCCATGCAGACATACTTCGGCAGGATAATACGCACATCATACTCTGACCTGTCAAAATACTGCGGCAGAGAACCTGCGACATCCGCAAGACCTCCGGTTTTGACAAAAGGCACTGCTTCCGATGTAACAAATAATACTTTTTTCATGAAAATTCCTCCGAAAGGTATAATGGCATGTTTGCCTTTACTGCCATTATACTCTATTTCGAACGGTATTCCAACCTAATTTTATCAGCAATCAGTGCAATAAATTCCGAATTTGTCGGCTTTCCCTTCCCATTGTTAATCGTATAGCCAAACAGCTCATCAATTGTGTCCATCTTTCCCCTTGACCACGCCACTTCAATGGCATGGCGGATAGCGCGTTCCACCCTGCTTGATGTCGTCTGGTACTGTTTGGCGATTGTCGGGTATAAGATTTTCGTAATAGAATTGAGCATTTCAATATCATTGACAGACATCATAATTGCTTCGCGCAGATACTGATATCCCTTGATATGGGCTGGCACGCCGATTTCATGAATAATATTCGTAACGTCTGCTTCTAAATCCCGTTCCACAGACTCCTGGTATTTTTCATATGCGTTGGCTTTTCTTGGTTCATTGGTTTTCTTCATATCCCGGTCACGAATCAGCTTTATCTGATTAATTACCATTTCGTTGTCAAACGGTTTCATAATGTAATAATCTGCTCCCAGGCTGAATGCATCTTCCGTAATTTTTTCCTGTCCAATCGCGCTGATGATAATGAATGCCGGATGCTTTCTCAAAGAACGGTCGTTGTTGATTTTCGTCAGTACGCCAAGTCCGTCCAGCTTGGGCATGACAATGTCCAAAAGTACAATATCGGGTTCCTTTGCGCGAATCATTTCACATGCTTCGACTCCGTCTTTCGCGATTCCTACAACGTTCAGCTCTTTATCACTCTTTACAATATCACCTAATATCTGTACCATTTTTTCATTATCATCTGCAATTGCTACATTTAATTGAGTCATGGTTTAACCTCCTGTTCAGCGTCAGTAAATTTTGCAAAAAACTACAGAAAATTGTGAAAAAGCCAAATTTCTCCTGTCCTCCTATAATAAAGAAACTCTTTTATTGAAAATTGTCGAATTTTGTCGTTAAGAAGTGGATTTTCACAGATTTTCCGTTATTATGATTTTACCATGCACCAAACTATTCATGTATACAAATGCCCCAATCCGGACATACACCTGAAATCTGAACCAAAAATGCATCTGTGCACAAAAAAAGACTGCCCGCCTTCTATATTTAAAAAGATTTAAATATAGAAGGCGGGCAGCCTTTCCGGATTTTTTTATTTCTGTTCAGAATCGCCCGCATCATGCAGCGCATGCTTTGCCAGCTGGTCTGCTTCTTCATTGTATCTGTTTCCGGTATGCGCAGCAATCTTGGTAAAACAGACGGCTATCTGCTTCATGCTGTTTTCCATAAACGCTGCATACTGCTGTGTCAGCCTGTTTTTTGCCTGCCAGCCATGCGTCGCCCACTGCTCGATTCCGGCATAATCATAGCAGATATCAAGCGCCGCATACCCGTGCTCCCTTGCCCAGGACACCGCATGCATGGCCCCCATCATCTCCCCGGCCACATTGCGCAGCGCAAGCATTTCCGGGTCGCTGCCGCTGCCGGATTCGCGGATAATCTGCCCGTCCGGCGTTAACAGCACGCAGCCGAACGAATAACGGCGCAGGCTGTGGTCATAGCTGCCGTCTACAAATGCCGTCAGCTGGCTGCCATCCTGCGGCATCACCGCCTGTGCGCCTGTGCTGCCGTTCAGGTAGTCAGACGCTTCCTGCTCCGTCTCAAAGCTCTTATACACAGCCCCCTGAAATCCGTGCACCATGCGCCTGCATTCTTCCCATGTCGAAAAAAGGCCCGTCTGCCTGCCCTTTTTTACCGCATATATCTTTTTTTTCGGCATCTGAACGTCTCCTTACTATTCCAAAATTACAGATTGCGCACCTTGAATTCCCGCTGTGCCTCGCGCCTCTGGTCTTTTTTTGCAATATCCTGGCGCTTGTCGTACAGCTTCTTTCCTTTTGCAAGCGCAATCTGCACTTTCACAAGGCTTCCCTTGAAATAAACCTGCACCGGGACAATGGTATAGCCCTTTTCCCTGATTTTTCCCTGCAGCTTTTCAATTTCACGCTTATGCATCAGAAGCTTTTTCGGGCGCAGCGGGTCTCTGTTAAAAATATTGCCCTTTTCATACGGACTGATGTGCATCCCGTACAGGATAACTTCTCCGTGCTCGATATGCACAAACGATTCCTTAATGCTGCACTTTCCCATGCGCAGCGATTTCACTTCCGTTCCGTGAAGGCTGACCCCGCATTCATAGGTTTCTTCCAGAAAATAATCATGCCTTGCCTTCTTATTATTTGCAATCAGTTTTATATTGTCTTTGCCCATGCTGCTTCCTCCTGCTATTCCTGCGGCTCGTCCGGCATTTCGTCATCGTCTGCCAGCTCAAAATCGACCGTGCGCAAAAATTTGTCCGCTCCCGTGCACCTGACGCGCACAAACTGTCCCAGCTTAAAACTCCTGCCAGTACGCTCTCCCGTCATTTCATACGTGGACTCTATATAATGGTAATAATCATCCCGCATCGCCGTCACATGCACCATGCCCTCAATGGTATTCGGCAGCTCGACATACATGCCCCAGGACGTAATGCTGGATATAACGCCTTCAAACACTTCCCCGATATGCGCTTTCATGTATTCGGTCTTTTTCAGCTTGTCTGTCTCCCGCTCTGCCTCGTCTGCCCGGCGTTCCATTTCACTGGACTGCTTTGCAGCCCCGGGCAGAAGCTTTTCGTAATGCTGGCGCTTCTTTTCATTCATCCGCCCGCGCAGGCAGTCCTTGATAATGCGGTGAATCTGCAAATCCGGATAACGGCGGATTGGCGATGTGAAATGGCAGTAATACTGTGCAGCCAGCCCGAAATGGCCCAGGCATTCCGCCGTATATTTCGCACGCTTCATGGAACGCAGCGTCAGGCGGCTTATCAGGTCTTCCTGCGGCGTTCCCGCAATCTGCGCTAACAGCTTTTGTAATTCCTTCGGATGAATATCCTCGCGCATTCCGCGTATCGAAAGCCCGAAATTCGCAATAAACGCCGCCAGCTTTTTCACCCGCTCTGCATCCGGTGCTTCATGGGAACGGTACATAAACGGGACTTCCTGCCAGAAATAATCCTGTGCCACGGTTTCATTGGCAATCAGCATAAAATCCTCAATCAGGTTTGTTGCCACATTCCGCTCATACGGCTTGATTTCCAGCGGCTTTCCTTCGCTGTCTAACAGTATTTTTGTTTCCGGGAAATCAAAATCAATCGAGCCGCGCTTCATGCGCTTGCCCCGCAGCAGCGCCGCCAGCTCCTTCATCTGCTCAAGCATCGGCACAAACGGCTCATATTCCTTTACAAGCGCTTCGTCGCGGTCATCCAGAATCTTTTTTACCTGCGTATAGCTCATGCGGCGGTTAACATTGATAACCGTCTCCATAATTTCATGGTCCATAACCCTGCCGGTCCGGTCAATAAGCATGACGCAGCTTAAAGCCAGCCGGTCTTCGCCTGCATTTAAGGAACAGATGCCGTTCGAAAGCTTATGCGGCAGCATCGGAATGACACGGTCCACAAGATAGACGCTTGTCCCGCGCGCAAACGCTTCGACATCCAGTGCCGAATGCTCCTGCACATAATTGCTGACATCTGCAATATGCACGCCCAGCCGGTAATGCTCCCCTTCCATGGCCAGGGAAACCGCGTCGTCCAGGTCTTTGGCATCCTCGCCGTCTATGGTGACCATCTGCCAGTCCCTGAGGTCCCTGCGTCCCTGCATATCCGCTTCGCTGACCTCCTTTGCCACATTGGCTGCCTGATTCAGGATTTTCTGTGAAAATTCGACCGGCAGGTTAAAATCGCGCACAATTGACATAATATCAATGCCCGGGTCATTCTCATGCCCGAGTATTTCTATAATCCTGCCTTCCGGCTTCTTTCCCTTTTCTCCCCAGCCAGTCAGCTTTACGACGACCTTATGCCCGGTCACTGCCCCGGATGCATGCTCCTTTGCAATAAAAATATCCTGCCCGAATTTCTGGTTATCCGGAACGACAAAGCCGAAATTCGGACTCGCTTCATACGTCCCGACCAGCTCCTTTAACCCGTGCGAAATAATTTTTACTACCTTTGCTTCCTTCCGTTTTCCATTCTGCGCCGGAAGCGGCTGTATCTGCACTTCATCCATATGAACGGCACCGCCGCGGTTTTCGCCGGCAATAAAGTAGTCTTCCGGCTCGCCTTCCACCGTGACAAAGCCAAAGCCTCTGGCATTGCTTTCAAAGATACCGGCAAGAAAGCCGCCCTGCGCCTTCGCATATTTTCCCTTTTTGGACACCTCAATCCGGCATTCTTCGACAAGCGCGTCCAGCACTTCCTTCAAATCCCCACGCTGGCTCTTTGGCACCTGCAGCACAATGGCTATTTCCTTGGCCTTCATCGGAACGTAGAATTCATCACAGATAAACTCATATACGGTTTTTTTCCGTTCTTCCAGTAATTTCCTATCCATATTTTTTCCTCTGATATTTTTTTCTTTCATATTTTTTCTTTCATATTTTTTCTTTTCATTTCTTTCTTCCTTTAAGATAAAAAAACTGCCGCTTCCCGCGACAGTTTCATTCGTTGTTAATGAAAGCTTCCGATATTCAGGACTGCTGAAATTACAATAAACAGTACAACAAGCACCCTTGTCAGCTTTACCAGCATTCCCTCCATGGAACGGCCTTTGTTCTTGCCCCAGTAAGTATCTGCTGCGCCAGCAATTGCACCAAGGCCTGCCGACTTACCTTCCTGCATCAATATAATAACTGTTAACGCGATACATACTATAATAAACAATATTTCCAAAGCAATCTTTACTGCAGCCAAAATTGACACCTCCATTTAATAAATACCTGGCATGGCAATCCCTGTTTCATGCCATGCAAGTCCGTAACTTGTGTTAGTATAACATAAGGCATTTGTGAATTCAATAGTTTTTTCCAAAAATTTATACAAATATTACCAAATTATTACAGTCTGTTTGGAATTGGCTGAAATAATGATTGTATCTTTCCCGGAAAGTGGTATAATAAAATTAAGACTTCACTGTGCAGCAGCCTGTGTTCCTGCAGGCTGGACAGATTCTGCCGGCCAGTGAACCGAACGCACCTTGACATTCGAATATTGTATTGTATTTAGGCTATCTGGAAGCAGCAAATACTAAAAAATAGAGAAAAGGAAAAATATTATGTTAAACAGAATTAAGGACATGAAGGTTGAGAAGAAATTAAAAACCTGCTTTTCAACCGCTATTCTTCTGGCCAGTCTCTCAGGAATTATCGGACTGTTCATTTTAATTTACTGCAATACCAGTTATAACAAAGCTTTGGTCTACAGCGGTTTTTCACAGGGTGAAATCGGTATATTCAGTACATATTTAAGCAAAGAGCCTACCGTTTTGCGCGAACTGATTCTGTTCGAGGATGAAGAAGATATGCGCACGGCAGCCGCCGAGCTGGACCAGATTCAGTCCACGACAGATTCCGCCTATGAAAGCATGAAAGTACACTGCCAGACAAAAGCAGAACTCGAATACATAAAGCAAATTGACGAACTGCTCCCACAATACCGCATGCTGTTTGAAGAAGTACAGACGCTTGCAATGAACAATCATAATGAAGAAGCCCTTAATCTTCTTCTGACAGACGGAAAACCAAAATTCAAAGAACTTACGGATACCGTAGAAGAACTGATTGCCTTAAAAGCGTCAAGCGGAAACAAAACAGCAGACAGCCTTACCATCCAGTCCTATGTGATGGTTGCCGTGATGGCTGTCATCATTCTGCTTGCATTTATCGTTGCGATGCGGATTTCCAAAATGGTTGCAAAAATTATCGCTGAACCTACGGTCAGAATACAGGAAGCAACCAAAAAACTGACCGAAGGCGATTTGAACATTCAGGTAGAACAGCTGTATGCGGACGAAATCGGTGAAATGACCGAATCCTTTAACTTAGCTATCCGTATTTTAAAGTCCTATGTAGAAGAAATCACGCGGGTACTCGGCAGGCTCGCAGGCGGCGATTTTACCGTTTCCTGCGATGTGAATTTCAGGGGGGATTTTGCCGAACTCAATGGGGCATTTGACCAGATTATCGCCTCTTTAAATTATGCCCTTTCCAATATTCACGAATCATCCAATCAGGTTTCCATGGGAGCCGGACAGATGGCGGAAAGCGCACAGGCACTTGCAGAAGGTGCAACAGACCAGGCTGCATCGGTACAGCAGCTGACCGCGACCATTCAAAATATTACCGAAACGGTTGTACACAGTTCCGAAAAAGCAAACGAATCGTACCGGAATGCAAAAGATTTCCGCCAGAAGGCTGAAGAAAGCAATGAGGACATCCTTCTGCTGAATCAGGCTATGGAACGGATTAACAATACTTCCAATGAAATCGCAACAATTATTGCCACCATCGAGGATATCGCTTCCCAGACAAACCTCCTGTCGCTGAATGCATCCATTGAAGCTGCCAGGGCCGGGGAAGCCGGCAAAGGCTTTGCCGTCGTGGCAGACCAGATTGGCAAGCTCGCTTCTGACAGTGCAACCGCAGCTATCGATACAAAGAAGCTGATTGAACATTCACTCGAAGAAATCGAGCACGGCAATGCCATTGTGGAAAAAGCAACAACAGCCATTGATTCTGTAATTAAAGGCATCAGCATCCTGGCTGATTCTACCAATGAAATCAGTGAGCTGTCTGATACCCAGGCAGACGCCATGAAGCAGCTGGAATCCGGAGTCGAACAGATTTCCGAGGTTATTCAGAACAACTCTGCCGCTGCGGAAGAAACTTCTGCAACCAGCGAGGAATTGTCTGCACAGTCAGAAGCATTAGAACAGTTAGTCGGACAGTTTACGCTGAAATAAACTTTTTCGGTCTTACATACAATACCGGCATACGCCGCATTATATTCGCTCAATGTTTAGGGGAAAAATATCCTCCTGCAGATACTGCAGGAGGATATTTTAACATACACGATATACATTTCCGCAGCAGAATGCGCTGCAGGCACTTTATCTGCTATGAATAAGAACTGTACAAAAAGAAATTTTGCCATATAGGGGGTTGGTTCTATATGATAAAACGCTTTTAAACAGCTCTTTTGCACAGTTCCTAAAAAATTGCTTGGATATAATTGTACTATACCTCTATCCCGGCCGTCAATACTTTTTGGAAAAATTATGCATATTTTAACAGCTCTTTCAGGCAGAATCCCTGTGACAGCAGCCTTAACAGCCCTTCTTCCGCCAGCTCAAAGCAGCGGAACAGGCGCTGTTTTTCTTCCGGATGCCCATATACCTTCCAGCATCCGGCAAAAAGAAAATTTCTGCCATTCTGCCTGATAAACCCGCGCACGTCTTCCGGCGGATATCCTAAAAACAGTCCCATCTCATGCGGGAAGCTGCCCCTTCCTTCCAGACAGGCAGCATACCTGTCCCCAAATACGCAAAGCAGCTTTTCCAGTGCAGCATCCTCATAGCCGGCCTCAGAAAGCAGCTCCCTGACCGGCTGCCGGGCCAGATATCCTTCCAGCTCCCTGCGCCTGCATATCAAAAGAATGGTTTTCCTGTCCGTGCTGCATAACGCAAAATATGCCAGATGTGTTCCGCCAAACAGCTTCTGTGCGTCTGCTGCCTGTTCTTTTTTTATAATTAAAAGGCAGGCTGTTTTAATGCCCGCAATCAGCGGCGCACAGCGCAGCGCTGCCTGTGTTTCCATTGCCTGAATATCCATGTCCCGGAGCAGTCCGGCTGCCTTTGCTGTCATATGCCCTCCCTGATGCCATCCAAATCATACCGTTATTTTCTGTTTCAGGGAATGGTTTTATGCTGGGAAGTTTTTCTTTCCGCGTTTTATACGCTTAAATCCCAAGCTCCTTTTTAATAGCAGCAATCAGCTGCTCGTATTCTTCTTCCTCTAAGTACACCCGGTCCGGATTCATGGCAAAGACTCCGCCCCACTCATAGCCGTCTTTATACTTCGGCACAAGATGAAAATGCATGTGGTGTCCGGTATCGCCATATGCGCCATAATTTATCTTATCCGGCTGAAATGCAGCCTGCAGCGCTCTTGCAACCCTCGCCACTTCTTCAAAATAGACGCTTCGTTCCTCTGCTGTCAGCTCATTCATGTCCCCTGCATGTTTCTTATGAGCTACAATTACCCTTCCTTTATGGCTCTGCTCCTTGAATAAATACACCTTGCTTGTCTCCAGCTCGCAGATTTTAATGCCAAATTTTGCAGATAACTCCCCTTCCATACAGTATGCACAGTTCTGATCCATCATACAGTTCCTCCTTCTCTTTTCCTTTAGTGTAGCATAACCGGAATTTCAGCGCAAGAATAACCTCCTGTCGGTTGTTACTGTTCACTCCGTGACCAGTAACTATCGGTTTTCAATCTGCCAGTCTACCGGCTCTATCCCGTGTTCTTCCAAAAATGCATTGGCCTGGCTGAAATGCCTGCATCCGAAAAAGCCGCGGAATGCAGACAGCGGGCTTGGATGCGGCGCCTTTAATATCAGATGCTTTGGATTATCCAGCATTGGTATCTTGCTCTGTGCAGGCCTGCCCCAGAGCATATATACAACCGGACGGTCCTGGGCGTTAACGGCTGAGAGAACCGCATCGGTAAATTTTTCCCAGCCCTTCCCCTGATGGGAATTCGCCTGGTGGGCACGCACGGTCAGCACGGTATTTAACAGCAGCACGCCCTGTTCCGCCCATTTTTGCAAAAATCCATTGTCTGGAATATAGCATCCCAGGTCGTCTGAAAGCTCTTTGTAAATATTCTGCAGGGACGGCGGAATATTTTTCTGGTCAGGCAGCACGGAAAAACTGAGTCCATGTGCCTGGTGCTCATTATGGTATGGGTCCTGTCCTAAAATCACCACTTTTACCCTGGATAACGGTGTCAAATGCAGCGCATTGAAAATATCGTCAGACGGCGGGTATATCACATGCGTGCTGTATTCCTCTTTGACAAACTGATACAGTTCCCGGTAATACGGCTTTCCAAATTCTGCCTGTACGGCTGGCTGCCAGTCATTTTCAATCATTCCCATATTTTATCCTCTGTCTGCTTTCCGGCCGGCACGCTGCCCGGCCTTCCATTTTTCCATTTTATTTTTATCCTGTTTCTTTTTTCAGCATTTGCTATTCCAGCCTGTACGCTGCCTATATCCGGACAGAAACACCCCTGGCTGCGAGGCTGCGTTTCAAATCCATGATTTCCAGTTCCTTGAAATGAAACAAAGATGCCGCCAGTGCCGCATCCGCTTTTCCTTCTGTCAGTGCCTGATAAAAATGTTCTTCCGTCCCGGCTCCGCCCGAAGCAATGACCGGAATGGAGACGTGTTCTGCCACGGTGCGTGTCAGTTCGAGGTCATAGCCATCCTTTGTGCCGTCGCAGTCCATGCTTGTCAAAAGGATTTCGCCAGCGCCCAGCTGTTCTGCCCGGACTGCCCACTCCACGGCGTCCATGCCCATATCGATGCGGCCGCCGTGTTTATAAATATTCCAGCCGCTGCCGTCTGCCCTGCGCCTGGCATCAATCGCCACAACCACACACTGGCTGCCGAATTTATCCGAAGCTTCCTGTATCAGCTGCGGATTATCAATTGCTGCGGAATTAACCGATATTTTGTCAGCCCCCTCCCGCAGCAGGGCCTTGAAATCCTCCGCCGTGCGGATTCCGCCGCCTACGGTAAACGGAATAAATACACGCTCGGCAACCCGGCGCACCATATCTGCAACCGTCGCCCGTGCATCCGAGGATGCCGTAATATCCAGAAAAACAACCTCGTCTGCCCCGGCCGCATCATATGCAGCAGCAATTTCCACCGGATCTCCGGCATCCTTGAGATTTACAAAATTCACGCCTTTTACAACACGGCCGTCCTTTACGTCCAGACACGGAATAATCCTTTTCGTAAACATATGTGAAATCCTCTTTTATTTCTTTTATCTGTTTATCTGCTGCTCCAGGCTTTTTTCCACATGCAGAAAATTTTCCAGTATTTTAAACCCCACGGTACTGCTTTTTTCCGGGTGGAACTGGCAGGCAAACACATTGCCCTGCTCCGCAGACGCGTGCACCTGCACGCCATAGTCCGTTACTGCTTTTACAATCCGGATATCGTCTGCTTGCAGATAATAAGAATGTACAAAATATACATAAGAATTATCCGGCACGCCTTCAAAAAGCCTTCCGTGATTCTGCAGGGAGAGCGAATTCCAGCCAATATGCGGGATTTTCAGCCCTTCTGCTTTTGGAAGCCTGACAATGCGTCCTTTCAAAAGGCCGAGCCCTTCCACGCCCCTGCTTTCCTCACTGCCCTCAAACAGCAGCTGCAGCCCCAGGCAGATGCCAAGAAACGGAATATCCCGTGCTGCGGCTTCGCGGATGACTTTATCCAGTTCCAGGCGTTTTATCTGTTCCATGGCCGTTCCAAAAGACCCGACTCCCGGAAGGATAATCCGGTCTGCATGGAGAATTGTCTGAAAACTGCTTGTAATAACCGCTTCTTCTCCCAGCCTCTGGATTGCTTTTTCAACACTTTTTAAATTTCCCGCATCGTAATCAATAATCGCAACCATTTTTTCCTTTATCCCGTTCAGCCTTTGTAATCCAGTCCGAGCTTATCCAGTATTTTATGCAGCTCCAATGTATATTCGCTGCGCTTTTTTATCTTATAAAGCTTTTTCGCCTGGCGCTTGCTGACGTCAAACTGTTCCCTCAGTAAAAGGTCGAATTTATTTTCCATTTCTGTAAGCTGGCTGGACACGCCCCATTCTTCTGCATCCGCAGAATGAATCGCACATCTGCCGTAGCCGCGTATCAGGGAATCCAGCGCCATTTCGTACTGCTTAAGCTCCATCAGCGCCGTATAGGCATCCAGCTCTGTCTGAACGCTCGCAAGCGCTGTCGCCGCATGCAGCAGCTCCTCATCCTCCGGCTTTACTTCTATGGATTTCAATTTTGCATAGGCTGTCACATAATCGCCTTTGTCAAACGCTTCTTTTGATTCACTGACCGGAATCGAATAGCCGAGCAGAACCGTTCCGAGAATAATCAATACGAGCATGGACAGCGCAATGCCCCACATCATCATAACCGGAACCTTTGGCAGCGGCGGCTCTTTCGGCATGGCGTCTTTTTTCTTCGGCTTTTTCTCTTTCTTTGGCTTGGCTGCCTTCTTCGCCGCTTTTTCAGCCTTTGCCGCTTCTTTTTCCTGTTTCTTTTTCTCTGCTTCTTCCTGCTTCTGCTGCTTTTTAAGTTCTTTTTCCTGTTTT
>OFGA01000597.1_pt1 | contig 28867 bp, 31 predicted proteins | sample 1521471 | NCBI WGS metagenome assembly OFGA01 (sample SAMEA3504086, study PRJEB24116) | mouse gut metagenome | biome: mouse gut; feature: mouse-associated habitat; material: faeces | place: Denmark | collected 2011 | reverse complement strand
ATAAAACCACAATCCGGGAAGCTACCGCCATTCAGGAAAGCCAAATTTTGCAAAGTGATATTTTCGCAGAATCGGCAAAGGCAGGAGTAACGCAGGACTACAAAGCATTTTTGAAAGAATTTTTAGAAAGCGAGGGTTAGACAATGGCAAGCAAAAACAGATTAGACCAGGCAGCAGGGGCAAGCATAGGCGGCTTTTTCTCAAAATCAGATGAAAGCAAGACGGATCCGGAACAGACCGCAAGGGAAAGCCGGAAGCCCCCATATACAGATGAACAGATGGACGAAGCACTAAAGACCGTTTATAGAACTGGAAAGCAGCAGGACGGAGCCGACTATTTACAAATTAACAAAGGTACATTCAGTAAGAAAATAAGGGAAATCGAGGAAAAAGAGCCGGAGCGAGTGAAACGCCTGAAAGCAGAAGTAGAAGCAGAAAAGGACACGCCACAAGCCCAACAGAAGCCCGAAACAGCACCCGAACCGCACGAGCCTATACAAACACCAGTAGCAGAAGAAAAAGCCGAGGAAAAGCCAAATACAAAGCAGAAAAAGCAAGTCTTTTCATTCCGGGCTACGCTTGACAATATAGCAGACTGGAAAGCATACGCCACCGCCACCGGGCAGACCATGGAAAATGTCGGTACTGCTGCAATGAATGAATATTTAGACCGCCACAAGCTGACCGGGGCAGAGCAAGCTATATTTGAAGCCATGAAATCAAAAAATGAAAAGTAGACTTGTAGAAATGAAATCATGTAGACTTGTTTTCATGTAGACAAGTAGAAAAGTAGGCATAAAAACATGAAGAAAATGTATCTTGAAAAGGAAAATTGCATATGCTATAATGCCAGTAGGCAAAAAAAGCGAAGTGAGCGCTTAGTCCATGTAGGACGGCGAAAAGCCCCGGTGCTGGAACACTGGGGCTTTTCTATTCCCAATTTTGGCAATGGCAGGGCTTAGAGCCATAGGCTAGTTACCGACTATTTGTCGTCACTGTCTAACCATTTGATGATGTAGTGGCATACCACACCAGCCATAACAGCGACAATAAACGTAGTGAGCGTTTCCATATAGGACACCCCCTTTCCGTACCAGTCTAGGGGCGGTAACGAAAAGAGTATATCACAATCTGACAGAATCCGCTATGGATTCTTTTTTATTGCCTTATGTCGGCAGGACAAGACCGCCCATCACAGCCCCGGAACTGCTGCCGATACCCTTAATTTGAGTTATCCACAAGCCGCAAAGCCTTATTTTATGCTGGAACGGTAATTTTTACCGCCCCGGAACGGTAGTTTTTACCGTTCAAGACAGGTAATTTTTACCGCCCCGGAACGGTAGTTTTTACCGTTGAAATAAAACCATTGAAATATACCCATGTTAAATATATCCATCTATCTATCAGGAATGACAGACAGACGGACACACGCACACACGAAATAAAGGTTGATTTATTCCGTTTTGTCTGCTACAATATCTTGTATATATTTCCAGTAGAAAGGGGCTGATTTTGTGGCAGAGGGCAAAAAGAATTTAGTCGTAACCATTGATGAAGAACTACACCAGCGGCTAAAGGTTCATTGTGTAGAGCAGAAAACAAGTCTTAAAGAAATGATAATCAGGCTAATATCTAAAGAATTGGAAGAAGCGGAGAGAGCAAAAGAAAGGAAGTAATAAGGCATGGAAGAAAGATTTATAGTGCAGACTTCCACGCCGGAAAGAAAATTTATAAAGGTATATCTTGATTTCTTAAACGCTGGACTATTAAGCGGAAAAGAACAGATAATCTTTATTCACTTAAAGCAGTATATCAATTTTGCGAATGATACCGGCACAGTCCGGGGCGAGGTTTACCCAACGCTTGCCACCCTTGCAAAGAATGTAAAAATGTCTGAAAAGACAGTAAGGACGGTTTTACAAGGCTTACAGAAAAAGGGCATACTTGAAATAAAGCAGCAGGGCATGAACAAACCAAACATTTACAAAATAAATGATTCTGCCGGAATGTGGAAAGCTGGAAATGCGGAAGAATTAAGGGCAGCAGTAGACGAAATCGAAGAAAAGAGAATGATTGACCTATTGACCGCAAAGGGCTATTACATAAGCAAAGAAAAAGGGCTTGTATCTGACAGCGACCAAACCGCAGACACAAGCACCATGAATTACAATTCATCTATGGGAAATGATAGCACCAAAAGGGCGAAAAGTCAAGCGGAACGGTACGGCATGGGGCAGATAAAGGAATTATTTGATTATGCTATCCTGATAGCAGACCACCCGGAGCATGAAGCCGATCTGCAGGCGGTATTTGATATTTTGCATGAAGTATTGAACACCAGCAAGCCGACAGTGAGAGTATCAGGCGAGGACAAGCCGCAAGCGGTAGTGGCTGGAAAGCTGATGAAGCTGACACATTATGATATTCAGTATGCTATTGATAAATTCCATGAGCAGACCGGGGAAATAAAGAACACAAGGGCGTATCTGCTGACAATCCTATATCACAGCCGGGAACAATCCTATCTTGATTTGATGAATTTAGGGCATAGGAACGGCGATTTTTGATTTTTCGTTTTGTTACTTTTGGCAAAAGTAACGCAAAAGCACTTTCGACAGACGGAGCCTATCAAAAGTACCTTGCGCCCTGCCGGGGCTTGCCATGTGTCCGTACATAGGCAGTGCTTGTTATACTTCCATTCTGACAGCGTACAAGCTCCATAGAGCGACTTTTTTACAATAGGCAAGGAAATCTACACCGAACCAATTAAAGCCCGATATGGGGCGAATATAGCGGCATAGGTGGGGGTATTTTGGGAAAAGGTACTACATAACCGCTTTTAAGTGCTGGAAGCAATCAGGAAGAAACAAAAAGCCCCTGCCGGAGCCATTGAGGGCAGCAGGGGTTATTTTTATGTTTTAATTTCTTCATGTATCTTTTGAAGCCATTCATAGTATTGCTTTTCATTGGTTATATCTTCGTAGAACGTCATTTTTTCAGTTTTTGGCTTTTTGCCCTGGCATACAGACCAATAATAATTTGATTCTGTCCTAAAGTGGTAAGTAGGCGTATTATCAGGAGCGACCAGCCCGGCATATCGTGAAATGGTTTTGCTATCCTTGCAATTATTTATCAAGTCCATAATATTCTTGTGGAGCTGGCGGCACTTGTTATTTTTGCGAATGGTATTAGGCACATCATTAGAACGGCAGCAGTCGCAATAGACTGTTTGCGGATAGCTTGTAGCATATAAAGCCCCACAATGGGAACACGTTTTTATAATAAAACTTATGTCTTGATTAAAAAGCAATTCCTCAAAGTCAAGCGGAAACATATACCACTCATAAAGCACTTCATTTTCTTTATCATTACTTGGCGGTTCTATTATATATTTTTTTGCTATTTCTTCTTTTTCGTCTGTAAATTCCCCACAATGCACATATACGCCGTCCATGCGAATATTTTGAAATACTGATTTTCTGTAAGAATCATATTCACTGTCAGAACTTGCAATATCCTTTTTTTCTTCAATCGGTATTCCAACATTGAAGCGAAAAGCTATATCAAAAACACAATCGAATATTGTTTGCAAGTCTTTTCTTCTGTTTGCCCGGCATTTATGAACAAACGGAAGATTTTCATACAAATAATCTAAATCACTTTTCACACATTCATAAGGTTCACGCAGTTTTTCAAACATTTCCTGCATTTTGTTTTCGTCCTTTAGATTGCTTTTAATTTCGGCAACAGCCTTTTTGCCATATTCCGTAGAATATCCGTTCATCATAAAGGGGCTTATTTGATTAGCATACATTTTTTTGAATGTTTCAAAATCTTTACCAGAATACATAGTATTCAAATAGTCAAGCGAAATAGTGCCGAATGGCATTGAACGCCAACGCCCATCACTAAGCACTTGCACCCATTTTCTTAATTTTTCAAACTTATAAACAATCATTTTTAAGCCCTCCATTCATTAGACAAAATCAAAGAAAAAACTTTCAAACTAATTTTTCTTTGTACAAATAGTTGCGCTTTTATATAATAATTACTATAATTGCATTAGAAAGAAAGTTTATAAAACTGATTATCTAATAGAAATGATACACCAAACGAGGGAAAAAGTCAATGGAAAATAAAGCAGATATGCCGAACTGGAACAGATTTGTAAATGAGGTTTTAAGCGGCAGATATAAAGGAAGTGAAAAACAGCAGAATGAAGATAGTGTGCAATATAGACAGAACACAGTACCGGGCAAAGCCGGAGCCGGAACAGATAAGGAAAATACAATGCAATCTTGAAACACCGCAAGAAATAGATGTGCAAGACCTTTTCGGCGTGATATGTTCCGGGGGAAGTTTTCGGACTGCTGCCATAAGCGGAAATTCTGATAAGGGCTTTATATCTCAACAGCTTTTTGCAGTAGACATTGACAATGCAAAGGACAAAGCCCCCATTCCTGAAGCTGACCGCCTGACACCCGAACAAGCGATAGACCGGGCAAGGGCAGCAGGATTGACACCGAACTTTATTTATCCGACATTTTCAGATAGTCCAGCATTGAGGAAATACAGAATATTATTTTTGCTGGACATTCCAATTATCGAAACAGAACTAAGGGGCAGAATAGCCGACTACATAACAAATGTTTTCGGTGTGGCAGCAGATAGCAAATGCAGAAATCCGGCAAGGCTATTTTTTGGAACGGATAAGCCGCCAATATTGACGAATACAGACGATATGAACCAGCTTGAAAGAATTATACCCCTGCTGCCGGACAAGCCCAAAACAGAGCCTAAGACGAAGCCAAAGACAAAGCACAAGCCGACCGTAAAGATGGAGCATAAGGAAAAAGCCGGGAATAAAAGCAATATTGACCTGATAAAAGGGCATGAATGGGGAGAGCTGGCGGAGCGGATCGGGAGCAAAGAGAAGAAAATATTTGAAAATGTGGCAGACTTCAAAGCCGAGGTATGGAAAAATGCCGATATTGCGGAACTGCTGGAAATAGATACCCCGAAATCATTTTGTTGTATCTTCCATGACGATAACAGCCCATCGGCAAGCATCTATTTTGGCGATTGCGGAAAATGGCTATATAAGTGCTTTTCAGGTAATTGCAAATACGGAGATAAAGCCCTGACTATCCATTCTATCATAGCCAATCTTGCAAATATAAAATCATGGGAAGCATGGGAAGCGATAAAGCAGATTTATAATTGCGAAGTTTTAAGGACACCGCAAAGCGAACGATTACAAGGGGAACTGCTGGAAATAGCAGAAATCCTTGACACACTGGACGAAACGGGATTTAACGCACAATGCCCGGTAGCTTCTAAAAATGTGCGGTATGCAGTCGAATTGTATCATCACATTCTAAGGATTGCCGGACGGAACATAAGCCCATACACGAAAGAAGATAAGGTTATATTCTTTTTCAGCTTGCGGCAGCTTGCCAATGAATCCGGCAGAAGCCCAAACAAGGCGAACAAAATAAACCAGTACATAACCATGCTTGCGTATCATGGAATGATTGAAAAGTTATCTGATGAACAAGTACCAATGGCACTATTAAAGAAAGCCTATGAGCATACAAAGGAAAATCAGCGGCATATACAGTTTTACGCTTTGCAGGGCTGGAACAATGACACCCTGATAAACATTGAGGATAACGGAAACCGCTGGAAGCAGAACGGATATAGGCAAAACGGTATTTCTTATGAAATGTTTTACCGAACCGAGGGACATGAGGTAGCAAGCCGACTATATCCATTGAGTAGCAAGACCACAAAGGAAGATAAGGTTATCACAAAGAAGCCCACAAAATCAGCAGACAAAAGGCATGAAGCTATTATGAATGTATGCATGGATTTGATTATGGAAAAGGGATATACCACAGAAAAAGAAATTGCCCTGGCATTAAGGGGCAGGGGCATAGGCAAGGAACTTTCAGATAGACAGATAAAACGGAGCATTATGGATATTTGCGAATGTAATAATCTGACAAAGACACGAAGCACAAAAGCATTGAAAGAACAGTTTAACATTGTTTCCAGCGGATACCCGACAATCATATATAGGGGAGATTGACAGAAAAGGGGTACACAATATAAAAGAATATCTGCTTATCATATACCCCTTTTTTTTATCAGTAGCAATATAACCACCACGAAAAGGGAGTGAATTTATTATGAAATATGCAGATTATTTATTAAGTCCTGAATGGAAAGAGAGAGCGCAAAAGCGGATTGAAATAGACGAGGGAAAATGTCAGATGTGCGGAACTACTGAAAATATCCATGTCCACCACTTGACATATCACAATATTTTTAATGAAAACCCATACACTGACTTAGTTTGTCTTTGCGAAAACCATCATAAAGCCGTACACCGCATGATGAATAGGGTAAATAATCCTATGGGGCGGCGTGGCTGGAAAGATACTTTAAGCTATGCACAAGTGACAGTAGAAAGCGAGGTGTAAACATGAGCGATTGCACATTTACCATTGAAAAGCATATTGCCCGCTTATCATGCGGCGAGAACGAAGTATCGAAGCAATTAAACATTGTTTCATGGAATGGAAAACCAGCGGTAATTGATATAAGGGCATGGAGCGGCAAAGGGAAGCCATACAAAGGTATTACATTGTCGGCTGATGAAGCAAAGGCACTGAAAGAAGCCCTTGAAATGGCGTTTTGATTAAGTATCACGCCTACTTTCTTTACACAAAAAAGGGGGTAGGCAAGTAGAAAAGTAGTAATGTAGATATGTAGACAAGTAGACGTTGTGAAAGTGAGGTATAAGGCAAATGGGAAAAGAATTAAAGCCCAAAGAATACAAACGCTTCACGCCTGAACCGATAGAAACGGACAGTACGCTTGATGTCGTTCTGTCTATGGCGGTAGATAGTTTGAAATCAGGCAGACCAGCGGCATATCCTGAAACGGAACAAGGCTTTAGTGATTTTAAGGCAGCAGTTATTGATTATTTTGTTTTCGTCAAAAGAAGTAATGAAGATTCTGGACATGATAAAAAGTTAATCGTTGATATTGAGGGGCTTTGCACGTTTATAGGAATAACACGAGTTACTTTGCTATCTTATGAAAAGAACCGGGGCGAGGAATGGCAAACTTTTATTAAACAAGCCAAAACCGCAATAGTGGCTATCAAAAAGCAGTTAATCTTTAATCAGCAGATACCGCCAATTATAGGGATTTTCGACCTTGTTAATAATACGGACTACTATCGAAATTCAAGCGAATTTAAGCTGACAGCCGAAGCAAAAGAGCCGGAAAGAAAAGTTTTAAGGGCTGATGAACTTCCTATATTTTTAGGCACAGAAGAAGAAAGGGAAGAATGGGAAAAGAGAAATAATATTCTGCCGGAACTGACAGACAATGAAAAGGAAAGCGAGGGATAGCATGGACTACACACGAATAGCAAGGCTACACAACAAAGTATTTTCTACGCCACGAAACAGCCCGGAACGAGAGCAAGCCTATTCTGCATTGAGTGAAGCAGATCGGGCAGCAGTTTTTGATTATGATATGGGTATCAGAAGTAGACGCATTAAGGCGGTAAATATCAATGAGCAGGAGGAAAGAGAAAATATGACCTATGAAACATTCAAGCGGAAATCAGATAGCAGCGAAAAAGGAACATTGAGAGAATTATCAAAATTTGCTAAAGAATCCCCGGAGTTATACCAGCAGTACCGGGAGAGACACCACAGGGAGCAGGACGAACAGCAAAAGCTACATAATAGGCGATTGACGGAAAGCACATTCAAAAATAAACCATATAGCTTTAGGTAGGAGGGAAAATTTATATGAATCAAGCAGAATATGAGCGCATGGTAAAAATATACAATTATGTGTATTCCGCACCGCCAAACACGAAAGAAAGGGAAAAGCGGCTTGCAGAAATAGGGGAAGAAACTTCAAGTAAGCTATGGGATTTCTATTGTGGAATTTGCTCTGGACGAATAAAACAGCCTGAACACACAAACAGCGAGGTAGATACAATGGGCGAAAAGAAGATTACAAGCTATGAGGATTTTATAAAAGCGTTAAGATGTGGGGAAAGTAATATGCTTTACAAATTCAGGCGAAACAATCCTGAAAGATATACCTATTATGCTGAACAAATGGAAGCAAGTTTCGGACGCAAAAATCCGGCGAAAAAACAAGATGTTAAGCGGTTAGAAGAAGAAAAGAAAAGACGTAGTGAAATTCTATCAATTCAAGACACAACGGAAAGGCACAAGGCAATATCTGAAAATATGGCACTGTTTGGGCGGTAAAAGAATGAGAGGTAAAATATTATGGATATAAAATCAGTTCAAACCACATTATCACAAATAGTCGAAGCGGCAGGAGAAAGCGGCGTTACTGATGAACAAGTGGCAAAAGAAATTACTGCAAAGTATAGAGTGAGCCATTTTGAAGCTATGGAAGCATTGCAGGAAATTAACAAGAATTTAGGGACGGAAATAGTCCTTGAATATAGCAAAGGCATTTTCACATACAGAAAGCCAAAACAGTCCACGCAAAAGAAAGAGCCGGAAGAATCAACAGCGGTAAGGCTTGCTAAGAAATTAGGCAAGCAGAACATGGGCGAGAAAGGCAGAATGGAGATTATGAAACATTATACAAGATAGAAAGTAGGTGTAACATGGATATAAATACCGCCATTGACAATATACTGCGGAATTATGGGAAACTGGCAGCAGTAGACCGCCCACAGCTTGAAAAGATGTTTAATAGCGGTTTTGAGCGTGGGCTATCTGTCAATCAGATGTATAACGGAATCCGGCTTGTATATGGCGTGAACTTCCACCAGCCGGAATTGTTTTCATCAAAGGAAGCTGCTGAAATGCTGGAACTGTCCGAAAGTGATTTGCTGGAAGAATTACAAAGGCAAGGCATAAAGCCGGAGCATACAAAAGGGAATGTTTACTACTTCCCCAAAGGGTTATAATACATTTAGTATCAATTCTAATGTATATAGAAAAAGTATCAAAAGTTATTGACATACCGCCCCTTTAGTGGTAATATAGAAGTATCAAAACAGACGAACAATAGAAAGAATACTAAAACCACCACTAAAAGGAGCGAATGAACAATGAAAGAATATGGATATTGCAGAATCAGCACACCACAGCAAAGCATTGATAGGCAGGAGAGGAACATCAAAGCAAAGTACCCGAAAGCCCATATAAGCAAGGAAGCCTACACTGGTACAAAGGTAGAGGGCAGGAAAGAACTTGATAAGATATTAAAGGCAGTAAAGCCCGGTGATACGATTGTATTTGATTCTGTTAGCAGAATGAGCAGGAACGCCACCGAGGGCATAGCCTTATATGAAGAACTGTATAACAAGGGTATTGAATTAGTGTTCCTGAAGGAGCCGCATATAAACACAGCCACATATAGGGAAGCATTACAGAAACAAATAGATGTTACTGTAAATACTGGCGATACTGCAACAGATACCTTTATCAATACTATCATAGAAGCCTTAAAGCATTTTCAAATGGACTTAGCAAAGAAGCAAATAGAATTAGCATTTGCACAAGCTGAAAAGGAAGTGCAAGACTTACACCAAAGGACAGCCGAGGGCATACAGACCGCAAGGCTGAACGGTAAGCAGATAGGACAGAGGCAAGGGGCAAAGCTGAATGTAAAGAAGAAAGCCCCTGCTATGGAGCAGATAAAGAAGTATTCAAAGGATTTTGACGGAACACTTAAAGATACAGAAGTTATGCAGCTTGTAGGGCTGGCACGAAACACTTATTATAAATATAAAAATGAACTTAAAGCAGAAGCATAAGGCAGCAGGACAAGGCGAACCACCACGCACAAGGCAGAAGTGGAACGCCTTTTCTTTTGTCTGTATTTATGTAGACTTGTAGAAATGTAGATATGTTTATATGATTACAAGGCATACGTGGGGGTTTTATAGGCAAACGCCGCATAGGGGTAGTTAGTGCCTTTTTCTGCCGGGCATTTTCAAAAAGCCCCCTGCTGCCTATTTTTGAAAATTATTCAAAAATTGTAAAAAGGGGCATACCCGAAAGTACGCCCCATGTTCCTATCTGTAACCACCACAGAAACAGACAGAATGAACATATCCATTATATCGTGATAGCGGTCAAAAGACAAGTAAAGAAAATATTCCTGAAAAATCAAAAAAGGGCTTGCAATTCCCTTTTGTATAGTATATACTATATGTAGACTTGTAGACAAGTAGACAGTTTTACAATTCTACATGATTACAAGTAGACAACAGAATACAAAAAACCACCACAAACAAGCCCGACTATGGAAGTACAGCCTTTTGTGGGGCTATTTTTCATTTTTAGGGCAGCAAAAAGAAAGGAGTAAGACAGAATGAACAACAAAAAACTGAATACTGAAAAAGGGAGAACCGCAAAGAAAAAGGGGTTTTTCAAGAAGTGGGCTGACCGTCCGACAAAGCAGGAGATTCAGGAACTCAAAAGCTATTATAACCGCCTGACTGCTGCCGTACCTGATGAAATGGCTATGGATATTTTGGACAGCCCTGAAAAATTCCAGCCGGATTTCTTCATTCGGGATGCGTGCTGTCTGGGTTTCTTCATTATAAGAAAGATAGCCCAGATGGATCAGCAGCGTCAGGACGTCATCCCGGTTACGGAAAGTGATCAGATCATTGGAGAAACCATTGGTATCTACGCCGACTTCAACGCCGCCCAGAAGCCGGGCGATGGTCTTGGACAGGCCGTCAAAATTCAGACCAATGTATCCCATCAGGCTCTCGGCGGCAGAGGTCTCAGTCCAGTAGGAATGAAACCGGCGGTTATACACGGCTTTCATTACCGAATTGGGATTGTAGACGGAACCGGCTCCATTCAGCGTATATCCGTCATACCAATGTTTCATTTCGGAAAAATTACAATCGTATTCCTGGCAGAGCTGGCGGATTTCGCTTTCTGTAAATCCCACATATCTTGCAAACTCTCCGGGGAAAACCATGGAATACTCCTGAAAATCCGATATTGCTGACTGGGAACCATCCTTTTTAATCGGAAGAATTCCTGTCATATACGCCGCCGCAAATATCTTCGCCGTTGTTCCGCTGCTTTTAAATAGGGTACGGAGGAATTCCAGATATTCTTGCTGAACCGACGGATTTTCACGTATCGGCGCATCCCACTCATCAATAGTCATAATAAACTTATTTCCGGTCAGTTCAACTGCATGAATCATCGTCTCCAGCAGTTCATTGCTTACGGACAATTCTGGATACGCTCTCATTAATTCTTCTGTAATCTTTCCGCTTAAATAATCAACAAACATCCTATAATGGTTGGTAAAGGGCTTTATATAAGTCATATCAACATATATCACATCATACTTGTTGAGATACCTCAAGTAATCTTCATCCTTGCTGATGTCTTTTCCCTCAAAGAGATGTGATGAATCACAGGTCTTATCATAATATGCGCATAACATCTGAGCTGCAAATGATTTTCCAAATCTTCGTGGTCTGCTGATACAGGTCAGCCTTCTTGGAGTCTCAATGGTATCATTAATCAAAGCAATCAGCCCCGTCTTGTCGATATAATGATCATTCAGTATTCCGGTAAATCCGCTGTTCCCTGGATTAAGATACCCCCCCCCATAAAGCTTTCACCTCCGCCTGGGATTATCAAGCCTGATAGTTTCTATACCACTGTGCGAACTTTTTCAATCCGTCCCGCAAGCTGGTTGACGGCTTAAATCCAAAGTCCTTCTCTAATTCCTCCACATCCGCATAAGTCACCTCTACATCCCCAGGCTGCATACCCACAAGCTCCTTATGCTGTTCAAAATCATAATCCTGTGGCAGCACCTTCGCAGCTTTCAATTCCTCCTGCAAAATCTCCACAAAATCCAGCAGATTCTCTGGTTTATTATTACCAATGTTATATACCTTATATCTGACGCCGTCTTCATTAGAAAGGGGACTACGCTGCATCACTTCAACAATACCCTTTACAATATCGTCGATATAGGTAAAATCGCGCTTGCAATTCCCGTAATTGAAAATCTTAATCGTCTCATTCTTCACCAGTTTATCCGTGAATCCAAAGTACGCCATATCCGGACGCCCTGCTGGTCCGTATACCGTAAAGAAACGTAAGCCAGTGGATGGAATATCATATAATTTTGAATATGCATGTGCAAATAATTCGTTTGATTTCTTCGTTGCCGCATACAGGGAAACAGGGTTGTCCACCTTGTCCTCCGTAGAATAGGGAATCTTCTTGTTACTGCCATAGACAGAAGAAGAACTGGCATATACCAAATGCTCGACGCCTTTTTTTCCATCATCGTAACTGTGGCGGCATGCCTCCAAAATGTTGTAGAAGCCGATTACATTGGACTCCAGGTAAGCATCCGGATTGGTGATGCTGTATCGCACTCCTGCCTGAGCTGCCAGATTGACCACGACTTCAGGCTGATATTCTGCAAAAATCTGGTCAATAAAAACTTTATCCGCAAGGCTGCCCTTCTGAAAAATAAATTCAGACGATGCGCCTTTTTGTTCCTGCCGAATCTGTTCCAGACGGTATTCTTTCAAAGATACATCGTAGTAGTCGTTCAAGTTGTCAACTCCTATAATTTTGATATCTTCAAACATGGTAAGCAGGACACGGCTTAAATTCGCCCCGATAAATCCGGCTGCGCCGGTAATTAATATGGTCTTTCCGTTTAAATCTACATTTTTATTCAACATGTTCTGTTTATAATCCTTTCCTCCATTACTTTCAGACATATTATATTCTCTTTTTGCAGTTAGTACAACCGTTAGATTACAATTAATTCAGAGGCTTTTGGTTGTATTCCCAATCAGATTGCTATATACTGATAAATAATGATACTTATTTCCAGGGAGGGGATTATAATAATGGGATACTATCTGAATAATGATGATACTTACCATAAGTATCAGGAAGTAGTAAACGGAAGGTATTTTATAGACAAAAGCCCTATTCTCACGGAAATTATTCCTCTTATTGGGACATCACAGAAGTATATCTGTATTACAAGACCACGGCGTTTCGGTAAAACAACCATGGCAAATATGATTGGCGCATTTTTTTCAAAAGCCTGCAATTCATCAGATATTTTTGACTCTCTGTCTATTTCAGATTATACTGATTATCAGATACACTTGAATAAACACAATGTTATTTACATCGATTTCAGTGATATGGACGATGAATGTAGGGATTATCCTTCATTTATCGGACGAATAAAAAAAAGGCTTAAGAGAGACCTTCGCAGGGCATACCCCGATATCGTTTTTGAGGAAGATTCCACCATTGCAGAAGATCTTATGTATATTAACCAAAAGACCAAAGACCGATTTATTTTTATTCTGGACGAATGGGACGTTGTATTCAACCTGAAATTCATTTCCGAAGAAGATCGGCGTCAATACCTTCTTTTTCTTAAAGTCCTCATGAGAGACAGGTCATATGTTACCTTCGCTTATATGACGGGAATCCTGCCGATTGCCAAATATTCAAGCGGTACAGAATTGAACAATTTTCTGGAATATACTATGGCTTCCGAAGAAAAATACAGTGAATATTTTGGTTTTACAGAATTGGAGGTTGATTTGCTGTATTCCAAATATTCGGCTCACACACCAAATCCCCTTGTTACCAGAGAAGGTCTGCAAAGCTGGTACAATGGATACCATACCAAATCCGGAGGTCAGGTATACAATCCGCGTTCCGTAATCGCCGCATTAATGAACAATAACCTTGGTAACTACTGGACAAGCTCCGGTCCCTATGACGAAATATCGTACTACATTTCAAAAAACGTTGACGCAATTCGAGATGAACTTGCTTTGATGGTTTCTGGCATTCCGGTTTCCGCAAAAATCAGGGAATATGCTGCTACCTCTATGAACATGTCTACAAAAGATGAGATTTTTTCAGCAATGGTTGTTTATGGATTTCTGAATTATGAAAACGGGTATATCTCTGTTCCCAACAGGGAACTGATGGAAAAATTCGACGAGGCGCTTATGAAGGAAGCTTCCCTGGGATATGTCCACAGATTATCTGTTAATTCAGAACGAATGTTGAAGGCAACAAAAGCCGGAGATACCGCCACAATGACTGAGATTCTTGAATATGCACATAACATGGAAACACCGTTGTTAAGCTATAATCACGAAGTCGAACTTACCGCTATTATTAACCTTGTATACCTCGCTGCACGGGATTCTTATCGTCTGGTGCGGGAAGATAAGGGCGGGATTGGTTATGTAGATTTTATATTCTATCCGATGACAAATCAGAATGACGACTGTATCATTCTTGAATTAAAAGTAGACGATACGGCCGAACATGCGATACAGCAGATTAAAGAAAAAAAATATGTTCTCGCATTCTCTCCCAAGCCTGGAGAACCTTTAAGCTATACGGGAAGACGGCTTGCCGTGGGGATTGGGTATGATAGAAGGAGTAAAAAGCATGAGTGCCAGGTAGAAGTGATAGAATGTACGTAATGTTAAGTAAGAAGTAAAAGGATGGAATGGTACACTTTTTCATTTGCCATTCCATCCCTTATTCATCATATTTTTCCGTCTAAGTTCTCACTCATCCTAAATCAACAGTAGCAAGCCTTGGCTCAAAACAACAACAAGGACGCACGCTGGCAATCCTCACACCGCTGGCTCTCTGTGGCCCAACTCTCATAAATGTAGCAAGCACACTCGTTTTACCGTGTAATCCGAGAGGACCAATATCGCTCTCATTTACCCGTTTGGTAATCTCCTGCTCCATCTCGCTCTGAGTATGATATCTTCCATCTACCTGTGCCTGCATCATCAAAGCTGTTGCTTCAAAATGGCTTCTCCCTATTCCGACAGACAACGTACATGGCGAACAACCTAACTGTACAACACCTTCGATTCCCCACTTTACAATTTCGTCCAACACAACTTTTGTATCGTGCTTATGGAAGATTCTATATGTCTTTGCCCTAATCGCCGGCCCGCCGCCCAACATTAAAATATGTAAACGGACAATATTTTCCTCACATCTACGGATTAGTATCGGCGCGGCCTCAACGCCCGCACTATCTAAATCCAAGCCGCCACTCTGATTAATTCTATGGCTGTCATCTCCCATAATCCCCATTGGACGTCCCGGCAGCTTCCGCAATCCTTCTGCAACACCTTCTCTGATCGCATCAAGCATTCTACCTGACACATTGGCATCTAAACCAACTTCTAAAACAAGATGGGGAATTCCTGTATCATCACAAAGAGGGCTATGATTTTTTTCGGCTGCCATTGCATTCTCCAATATATTTTCAAGCGCCCATTTGGCATTTTTATTATCTTCCGATGCGATTGCCCTTGTGAATGCTTCCTTCTTATCCTCCGAAAAAATTGAACCGGCATTCACAAGAGTATCCGAAACCCTGTTGACCGTCCTTTTATAATCAAAATTACTCATAGATACTCCTCCCATGCGCCGCCCCTATAATTGCCGGATACTTGCAGACCTTAATCATATGTAATGCTTCCATACCAAGCTTAGGAAAAGCAATAACCTTTTCCTCAGATGTCTTTTCTCCAAGCAAAGCCGTAATCGGCGGTATGACCGCATACACCGCATGACACTGATCCAGAGCCTCTATCGTTTCTTTATGCAGTTTACCTTTACCAAGATGTATCTTTACACCTGCATATGATAATGGTTCTATACTATTTTCAATCTCTAGCTTATTGCTTGACGTAGGGCCAACCCCTGCCGGACTTAATGCGGTGTGAAAAACAACCTGCCCCTGCAGGCTGATTCCCAGTTCTTTGATTCTTCCATCACCAAGCATTTTCACTACTTTCGGCAGCACAGCATCCCGGCCGCATAAGATATATCCTGAAATATATACCCTATCCCCAACTCTCAGCCTTTCAATATCTTCATCTGAGACGGGTGTGTATAATTCACTTCCCATAAACCACTCCAAACTTTTCTTCTATTCATTAACAGCAAAGAGCTTCACATAAGCTCCCTCATTTTCGATAACCCCAAATGCTCTTGCACGATTTATAACCTTGTTTGCCCAATTCGTATGGGGCTTAACCTCATTCATTTTGTTCGCACCAGTTCCCTTTACAACTCCGCCTTCCTTATGACCAAGAATCATGCTTGCGTCTTCATATTCTTCCTTTGTCACCGCCATCAAGGCATTAACAAACTTCACATGGGTTGGATGGATCACCGTACGTCCAACGAATCCATTTGCCTTATCCAAAATTACTTCGCGTAAAAGCCCGTCAATCTCATTATTAACAATAGGCAGCCGCTTCATCAAATAATCTTCCAAACCATGCTTTGGCAATTCTTCAAACATCAATTCCTTCGGGGCGCGAAAATACTCCCAGACAGGACCAGAAATCACATAATCATTATTTCTTCCACATACATTTACAATATCTGCCAAGCACTCACGAACCGTCATAATATCATAGATTGAATAGTCCACGCCTCGGCGTACTCCAAACACAGACGAAAAATCCGTTCCTCCTACCCTCACCTGCAATACAAGCTCGTGATACTTATCCAGTATTTTCTTAATACCAACAAGCTCCTGCATTCGGGTCTCTTTGTATGCAGCTTCCGGGTCTTCTATAATCGGCATCCCATATAAAATTTCACCAAAACGCTCATTCAAATCAGCCAGATATGCAAAATACTCATATCCATTTTCTGCATTAAATTTTGGAAAATTAATCCCACACAGGGACTTTGCCTGATGTAAGGTCAACGCCTCCCCAAAATGCTTAAACTGCGCAAGATTCCGAATCCGAACAAAAATTAAGGGAACCCTGTCTGCCGACAAAGCGCCCTCCTCCACCGCATTTGTCACAGCGTCTAACAACTTATGAACGTTTTCTTCCGCTTGCGGGACCTGTTCTTCTGGGCATGCATCCTCAAAACAAAGAACAATCGTCGTAAGCCCCGGCATCGCCCCTGACAAAATCTTGGGAGTAAAATCTTTTGTTCCAGGCATATACATGGTTGCCCCAAGACAATATTGGAGTATTTCACGGTCAGTATATTTGTTAAACTCCTCTGGTTCAACAATAAATTTAAAATCAGGATTATATAAATGGTGTCTCATAATCTTCTTACTTTCCTTTCTGTTCACTCAGACTGCCCTTAGGAGACCATACAGCCTCAGGATAGTATGTCTCAATCATCCGCTTCACAAGCAAACACTGTTTTGCCCGCTTACGTGCATCTTCTTCCGTGCTGTCCCAACTATGGGTAGCCGCAACAGAGCCACCCGTCTTAAGATAAAGCGGAGCCGCAATACGAATCATTTCCGGAACTTCATAATGACGAATAAAACCGCCGGTGGACTTCGGATTCTCTGTATGGATATCAAGCGGACACTCCACCGCCTGGCGCATGGCCGCCAACATCTGAAGTTGAATGTCACGAACCGGATTTACAGAGTCAGCCCCTATATTTTCCAAAAGTTTTGCAGAAGCGGGATTGCCATGACCAGCATGTGCAGACACTTTAAAGTGGCAGTCTGCCGGTATTTCTCCTGCGCTTCTCATTTGATCCAATACCCATAGGCAGCCCTCGTCATAGACAAGAAACCCACGGCAGCCAAGCCTGGCAGCCCGCTTGACATCTTCAATCGCCCTTACAATCTGTTCTTCACCGCGCAGCCGATATCCCATGCGTACGCCCTCCTCCGTATGTACAGAAGCTGATGTGTCCGTTGTGGCCCTTGGTCCAATAGCAAGAATCAAATCCGTTTGCCATTGATGTGCCAGCTCTACCATTTTTGATATTTCATCATCCGTCAAACACATAATTCCCTGGGTCTGGGTTACACGATGCAGGTACAGCCCATATCCGTCTACCGCCTCCAGCAAAGCTTTCATTACCTTCGGCCCCTGTATGCCCGGAACCTCAAACCGGTATTGTCCACCGTCATTGAATCGCTTCTCAGATGTGGGTAAATCGTAAGCATCTCCACGGGGCAATCCGATTGACTTAAGAAATTCTCTTGTTTCATCCATACTACTCATTATTTTTTCCTTTCTCCAAGCTGACTTGGCTTTCATCTATATTCAATTCTTCGATCAGCCTGTCAATGGCTTCCCTATGTGAAAAAAGCAGGGGAGGCAGCGTTGCGTTCAAGCCTTTATGAATATGTATATCTATAAAAGACGCCCTTCCACAATCTTTTAATGCCAATATCGCCTCAATCAATCCCTCCTTATCTGTTACCGAATGCCCAATTGTGGCATAGCCGCAGGCTTTAGCAATCGCTGTAAAATCAACCTTATAACCTGCCGAGGGTTGGCCTCCAACTGAATCATGCACTCCGTTATTGAGAACAACATGCATAAAATTGGGGACAATATGCTTGCTTACCATTGTCATTGCCCCCATATGCATAATCGCTGCCGAATCTCCATCAAGAACTACGACCTTTCTTTTCTCTTTTTCTAATGCAATCCCCAACGCAACCGATGAAGCATGTCCCATAGAACCCACATTAAGGAAATCGTGTTCCTTTCCTTCATTTCGTCTCTCACGCAGAAAGAAAAGTTCGCGGGTCGCTCGCCCTGTAGTGGCCGAATAAATCGTATCCTTTGGCATCTGATTCAAAATCACCTCAATCGCCTCCTCCCTGCTCATTGAATAATCTGTCACTCCCCTATTCATTTTCTCCCCGTCAAGAACTCCTTTCGGCGCAATCAAAGCATATGACCTACGGCTTGTTTGGCAGTAAGCTAAAGCTTTCTTAATTACTTTTTTAAAATCACCTATATCGTCTGTAAGGATAGAATAAGGAATATTCATTAATTTTAGCAAATCAGGCGTAATCTCCCCTTGAAGTTCATGTTGGGGCCAATCCTTTGTCCCCGGCCGCCCCCTCCAGCCAATCAGGAGAAGCATTGGAGCAGCGTAAACATGTTCGTCAGCAAGCGATACTAATGGGTTCACCGCATTTCCCATACCGCTGTTCTGCATATATACCAACGGAATCTCTTTAGATGCAAAATAATGCCCTGCTGCAATGCTCACCGCATTCCCTTCATTAGCCGCAATAATATTACGCTCTGGGTAATTATTCAGTGCATAATTACAAAAACCATTCAGGTAAGAATCCGGCACACCAACAAAAAAAGTTATATTTTGCTTATTAAGTTCTTCAAATACAAGTTTTTGTTCTAACATTTCTCCTCCTGCCCTTTTGTCAAATTTCCTTTATATAGTGTAAAATATTCAGGGCTTTCAGCTTTTGAAATATTCCACGCCCTGTCAAATGCTTCAAGTACATCGTCTGGCAGCCTTCCGTTTTTTATAGCCTTCAAATTCTGTTCCAAATGGCTAAGCTTTGACGCACCCATAATAATCGCGTCCCCTCGGTCACCACACAGCATAGAGTGATGAGAGAGCCAACGGTATGTAGCTTCGACACTCGTAAAACCATGATGGGCAGCAGCTTCTTTTATCATTTCCACCGCCTCAAAGCAACTCTTTTTCCAATAACGTCCCTGGTAATTAGGACGATTCGTAAAACGGCCATTCAAGGGTGCATCCTCAAACTTGCCATACCGCCCTGTAAGCAGCCCTCCAGCCAGCGGATTGTAGGCATAGAAGCGAAGTCCATAGTTGTTAAGACACTCCTTCAATTCCGTCTCTGCTTTACGTGTCAGAGGATTATATATTCCTTCATAGACTGTCGGTTTTACCCATCCTCTCCGATCACACTTATGCCATGCATCCGCTACCATCCACGCAGGAAAATTAGATAAGCCAAGTTCTCTAAATTTTCCCTTTTTCCAAAGCGTATTACACGTCTCTAATACCGATTCAATCGGAGTCATTGGATCGGGAAAATGAAGATAAAAAATATCTATGCAGGACGCTCCAAGCCTTTCTAATGATTGACTTAGCTGCTGATATGCTGCTTCACCGTCCAACTTCCCACTTATCCGCGGATTCACTTTCGATGCAATTTTATAGGGTTTATTTATATCCTTTAAAACCTCCCCCAACAGCTTTTCGCAGTTTCCGTTATTATAGACATAGGCCGTATCCAATTCTTCATATCCGGCATCCAGAAATGTATCCACAAACGCTCTGATATCCGGATGAAAAACCGATTCTCCAAAGGTCATCGTACCTAATACAATATTTACATTTTCCATTACAATTCTCCTGTTACACTAATTGGATTTATAAACTCTCCATCACCGTCAAGATCTTCTATCATCCGAATCAGTTTTTCAAGCGTTTTCTGACCCGCGCATCCCAAAGCACATTCCTCCAATTTGCCAAGAATATCTTGCCTGCCCAAAGGCTTCTCCGGATCACCTTTGGGAACAAGGACTGCTTCCTTTATCACTTCACCGTTCTTTTTCACAACCTCTACCCTCGTTCCGCGAATGTTTTTTGACCTGTCCTCCATAGCTTCATCCGAAATAAGATGAATTCTATTGATTAGATTTACAATTTCATCTGACAGCTTCGTATACTCCATCTCCTTGATACCGTACGTGCCATATTGCAAAGCACATGCCAATGTATAGTGAATGGAAAACTTTGTCTCATCTTGATTCTGAGGAAAATGTATTTGCCCCGCCAGTTTAATTGCGTTGGGATATATATATACATACACCGCTTTAATATCTTCTGCTTTTATCCTCTTATGTAGATTTATAGCAGCTTCGATTCCGCAATGTGTATGTCTGCATGAAGGGTAAAGCTTAAAATAACATTCATGTATAAGCAGATGATCTCCGCCTTTTAGCATATCTTTTTCAATCTTACTTGTTACAGCATGGAACCAACCGTTCGGTCCTTCCAAAGCCTTTAAAGGCCCCTTCACTCCTTCGCTTGCTAACATAGCTGCAAATATACCGTTTTCAGCCGCTTTTGCAGGATTTAACGGCTTTATCGCCGGACGAGACTCTCCATATGATAAGAGTCCCCCTGAAAGAGTTGTTGCAAGCGCAATCGCATCTTCAATTCCTTGTGCATCCAGATGATAAAGTCTTGCACATGCTGCAGAACAGGCAAGTGTTCCCGCCATTCCAGTTGAATGAAATCCTCTCTGGACCATTCCCGGCTGCGCAGCAGACGATATTCTTATGTATGCTTCATACCCCGTTGCAAGCGCAACAAGAACCTCCTCATTTGTTGAATTGAGTTTATCTGCCAGTGCAAACACTGCAGGTATCACATGAACTCCGACGTGCCCCATCGCTTTCTTATTACCGTCATCAAGCTCTGCGCCATGACCGTATATTGAATTCATGAAGGCCGCCTTTGCCGCAGGATACCTTCCCCGTTGAAGAAAAACAAACGCCTCCTCAACACCTCTCTGACAACAGACAACCCTCTCAACAGCATGGTTGAAATCCCTATTCAGTTTATAGCCTGCGTAGCTTGCTGCAAAGAAGTCTATAATTAAAAGCCGTAATTGTTCTTTATCTTGATTGGACAGCTTTTGTATTTGGAACAAATCAAACGCAAGACTCGTTGTAATACCCATCACTTAATTTCCTTTCAATATTTTTTCTTAATCTTCTTTCCAATCTCATCCTTCATAGATATAAGCGACTGGTTTTTTAAGACAAGCAATATACACATATATCCTATAACCGATACGGCAACCGAACTGAACATACAAATAAGAGGCGTCAGGTTAAATGATTTAATTAGCATACATCCCGCATATATAAATGCACACCCAACAACTGTTGAAATAATATCTTTCCATCTTATCTCTATCTTAATTAAATCTTTTGAATTCCATAAACATATTATAAGCGAGCACGCTTCAGCAACTAAAGTCGTAACTGCCGCCGCGCTTTCTTCAAAATAAGGAATTAAAATAAAATTCAATATAACATTTATTAAGGCTGATACTGCTGTAGCAAGCAAAACATATTTTTCTTTTTTTCCGGGTATAAGAATACACGAAGTAAAAAACCAATTAAACAAACAGACCAAAAGCGCTAAACAAAGAATCCTAAGAGGCGTATTCGCTGATATAAATTTCTCTGTGGAAACAACTAAAATAATTTCTTTGCTTAAACAAAACATTCCAATAGAGGCCGGTACAACAAAAGTTACAAGGATATACAAAATTCTGTTGGCCAACACCGCATATTCCTTTTTTCTGTTTTGCCCCCATAAAAGCGACAATCTGGGGATGGAAACAATAATTACCGCCGACAAAACCTGTTTTGCAATGCTATATATTTTACTTGCTATTGTGTAAATTCCAACATTATAATCCGAGGTAAGAAAGCCCAAAATGGTAATATCAGAATTGACATAAATCCTGGTAGCAATACTATTCGCAAAAAGAACCAAGACAGGTATTAGATGGGTAAATATTCTCTTATTAAGACAAATATGGATTGTACAATACTTTTTTAATCCTAATAAATTGATAATATTAGCTCCAGAATTTGATACTACAATTACAGCAGCATACCAAAGTACGTCATCTTTTTCCCGTACAAAAACAAAAAGTAATATCAATGAAATAATCTGAAAAACAACCGTTCTGATTGCAATATATAAATATTCTTCATAAATCGTGTAAACCCACTCACAACCTATAGTTGTAAAAATCATACTTACACTTAAAACCATTATTATCGAGGCATATTCATGTAGCTTATCGCTGAACAACATTGTCAGGCAAAGAATAAGATAGCTCACAACAGTCGAAAATACATTAATTGTAAATACTTCTGATGTAAACCGAGATATCTCTTTCCTTGAATTCCTGTATCTTGTCCCCTCGCGTACAGCATATGTTCCTATTCCCAATGAAGATAAGAGATAAAAATAGTCAATCACAGAATGTGAAAAATTATATCTGCCTAGATTATCCACTTCTAATATACGGGAAATATATGGGAAGGTAATCAAGGGAAAAATAACAGATAACATCGTTTTTCCTCCGTTAATTACCGCATTTATACCAATAGACTTTTTATTCATATTTTTCTTTAAAATAATTGAAATAGATATGTCGCTATGACAAATTCAGAGTTATCCAACATTAGAACAGAATACATCATATGCCATATAATCAGACTCAACCATATAAATCTCCTGCTTTTTCCATCTATAAAATATTTTTTTCTATCTTTTCCTAATAAAACTGAAAGGAGTGGAATCAAAAAAAAGAAAAAATATTTTGCCAACCGGTTTGCCAACCATAAATTCCCGGAAATTCCAATAATACTAAATGGAATCCCAAAGATAATAATCGCCAAAAGATGATCTGTATCTTTTCGTTCCATACGAAGCTTTTCTATTTGTGTTAAAGCAAAATAAATTATACAGCACACAACCAGAGTTTCAATTAATGCTCCAAGCCAGATAAATGTCCGATCTGTATGTAATGACTTTTCTCCTCCAAAATATGACAAATATTTATTAAGCGCACTTATTGTTGAAAGTATTTTGACTATAAGAGGCGTACTTAACCGAAAAAAAATTCCAATACCAATCGCCCCCCAAAATATAGTTTTTGAAGGCTTAATCCATTTTGAAACAACCAAAACAGCAATGGCAATGATTGCAGACGAATGAAAAATAAAGGTAAGCAGAGCAAATATTCCAAAGATTATATATCTTTTTTCCTCTAGCTTTTCATAGGCATATGCAAAAAATATCATAGAAATGGCCTGTTTTAAAACATTCAACGACATACCCCAAAAACCAAACAAAAGATACACGGAAAAAGATACAAATGCATTTTTTGTATACTTTCTGCAATACCAAATAAGGGGTACATATATAATTACCGAAGTAACCCACAAAATCGCGAATTCATTTTGAGATATATATCCGCTTATAACACTGATAAACGGATAGCCAATCTGTCCTCCAAAAGCTTGTATTGTAGACCAGTTGAATAATCTATGCAAATCTGAATACCAATTATAATATGTCCTCGCATTTGTAACGTATCGAAAAAAATCTGAACCCACACCATATCGAAAACTGGTGATAAGGATAAGAACCGTTACAATCAATACATCATCCAAGTGTATGCGTATTCTTGATGTATCATGGTACACATATTTATATAACAATATGATCATTAAGCATATTGCCGTGGAAGACATTGAATAGAGAAACATCGTTCCCATTAAATCTATGTATCTATACATCTATAATAGTCTCCTTACTTCTTACTTAGCGTTCTGCCCCCCCCCCGACGATTTAATCGACTTGACACAGCGAGGAGTCCATATAACTTTAGTTTCATGAATCCTACCCTTAATTTATTTTTATTCGTAAGCTCATGGAAATTTATTGAATGGATTGATTTGTCAATAAACGTATTTTTCAAATATTGATCAGAGGCTTTCCATCTCCCCAGCGGACTTAACGGAGAAGCCTTATGATAATATTTATTTACAATCACGCCTGACGCTGCTACAACTGCAAAATCCATTAAGTCTCGTTCAATAATATCACTATGTTTTTTTTGCATTTCCTCTATCTTATGATCCATGATTGCTGCAACATTGCCAAGAACTTCTAATAATCGCATACGATTATCGTCAAAATCCTCCGCATATTTATGAGTCGCACTTAACTCGTTAGCTCTATAGTGATATAAAAAATCATCAATCAATACCATATTATTAAATTTTAAAAGACAGTTTAAATAAAAAAGCTTATCTTCACTGATTTTTATTCCTGGCGGAAATTCCAGTCCGTTCTCTCTCAAAAATTTTCTTTTATACATCTTATCCCACACAAAGTAGGATGTAGCCACGGCTATTGACTGTTTTCTAAAATTGGGAGTCTGCATCCCATTTCGGTAAACAAATAGCATATCGTCTATCGATTCGGACGAATATATGTAATTACTTTTAATACTCGTATCCAACTTTTTTTCATTAACAGCATAGTTTTGATACGCCCTGAATTGGATTATATCGCAGTCTTTATATTTCTGTGCTGCAAGAGCCAAAACTTCACATGCGTCTTTTTCCAGCCAATCATCTGCATCGACAAATAAAATCCAATTACCACAAGCGTTTTTAATGCCAGTATTTCTAGCCAATGAAACACCTCTATTTATTTGATGAATGACTCTTATCCGTTTATCTGTTAAAGCATATTCGTCGCATATTTCACCGCATTGATCCGGACTCCCATCATCCACCAAAATCAACTCAATATCTGAATATGTTTGCTCCAGAATTCTTTCTATACAGTTGCGCAAAAAATCTTCTTCAACTTTATATACAGGAACCACAATACTTATCTGCGGATTCACAAGCTCACCTCCTAATGCCTTCTCTTAGCCATGTCCTTTCTATATGTCAGAATATGCTCTATCGCATAACTAAAAAAAGGAATCGGATCTTGCCAGGAAAAAATATAGTCTCTTTGTTTGCGGCAATAGAACCAGGATGGTTTAGCTTTAAGTCGATTAGGATTTTTTATTAACCATAATAAATCTGTGTGAAAATATCTTAAAGCCAGGTTTTCAGGTATCCTTTTTTTCATTGGAGTAAGCGTCTTTCCATATGCAAGATCAAGCATATTTTTTACAGGCTTTGTTCCAGCCCATTCACATATTTTGATACTTGCAGGAATACGTCCGTTTATCTCCATTACTTTCGGCGTATGATCACGAGGATCCATAATAAACCCAATATGCCCAAAGCTCGTCCAGTCAAGACATTCTAACAGACGGTTGGAATATGCAGCCATAGCTTTATGATTGATTGTTCTAATATAACATCCAGGGCCTCCATCAACTCCATCAATTGGAAACCATCGACACGACTCTACTACCAATGTAGATTGGGGTTTATGATCTTGATCCATCATTACATATCCGCCGTATTGAAGCGCGCCTTCAGGTATAAGTTCTTGAATTACATATTCCTCAACCTTGATGATTCCATCCGCAAGGTATTTATAAAGCTGCTTTCGATTCATGATACGCTTAAATCCCGCAGCACCACTCCCCTTTCGCGGCTTTGCCACAAGCGGGAAATCAATCTTCGCAAGAAATTCCTCCATAGTCTCATTATCCATCTTCGTAATCGGACACGGAATTTGATTCTCCATACAGATTTTCATCGTCTGCTGTTTATCGTAAGCCTTTAAAAAAGCCTCACGAGAGGACGCTATTATTTTTAGATTTCTGTATCTGTCCTGAAAATCACCATCGATACATATATCTGTCGCTACCTCAAGAACCGGAAAAAGAATATCGTAATGATTTCTTTTCAATTCATTTTCAATCTCTTGTCTGTAAACTTTTTTATTTTCGCGAATACCTTTTACAACAATTCTTTTTTGGGGATATCTGGATGTATAACCTACATCCAGCTTTGACTCACATACAGTTGTTACAACACATCCTAATTCATGAAGCTGATGAAGAATACTAGGGATTTGCCGTCCATATCCGTCTAAAAGCAGAACCGTTTTCCCTTTATATTCTGTTTGCATTACTTTTTCCTCCCTCAGTATAAATAGTCAATATATCTACTTGCTTTTCAACGGATATACCACTTTATTCAATAAGTAGGTCTTTTCATTCTCTCCAAAAACTCTCTTAAGAACTACATAGCCGCAACACACAATCCATCTGGGGAAATGCAAAACAAGCTTTGCCCTTCCTGCTTTTCTTTCTGCTTTTATATAGTCTGGGGTCCACATAGATTTTGAGTCTTTAATAACCCTAATATCATTTATTGGCTCTGTGTTACACCAAGCTACGATAGATTTTATTGCTTTCTTCACATTGAGAATTTCGTATTCAGTTCCCCTGCCTACCTGGTATGCTACATTTGGATACTTCAAATAGTATCGCTTTTGTATATCCCGCTTAATTTCATCTGAATATATTGGGGAAAAACGAAAAATCGTATAATGTTTGAGTTTTCTGCACGCTTTTTCTGCTAATGCCTTACTTTTTCCATAATTTGAAACTGGATGAAGCTCTGTCTGCCCATCAACAATAGATTTTCCATCAAAAAAACCATATACATCAATCGTACTTATAAAAAGTACAGGTTTTTCTCCAGCAGCATCAAACAGATTTTTTGCACACTTCACATTCACATGATAATATCTATCCCACGAAAGATCTGACTCACCCTCTGTATGAGCTAATGCAGCAAGATGTATGAATCGGTCAACCTTGTTAGTATCAACTATCATCTTAATTCTTTCTTTATCCCCCAAGTCGGCTTGATACCGAGCATAATTTTTCCCACATACTTCTTTTCCTGTCCGGTCTATTCCTATTACGTGATGTCCGGCTTTCAGAAGTTCACCCACCAATCGGGAGCCAATCATCCCTTTAACTCCTGTCACCAATATGGTCAATTCTTCTTTTCACCTCCTCTATCGCCTGTCTATCCCCATCAACAGCATCAAGCATTTCTTCCAGGATATCTACCGGTATTTTTTTTGCGATAGTCCCCCAGATACTTCTCACAGTGTACCAAATCAGCTTCAAGTCATATCTCATGCTCTGTTTTCCAATATAATATCTGTCTAAAGCCAATCTCGCAGGCAGCACCTTGTCCTCATACTCCTTCTCATCTTCTATAAAGTCTCCATAAAGATAGTCATATAAAGCCGCAGGGCTGGTCAAGCCTGCCTTTACAGATGCAACGCTGGAATTTTCCCCTCCGCGGGTAACCGAAAGCTGCTCCACAGAAGCCGGACGAGGCCCTACCACAGTCATACTTCCCAGAAAAACGTTTAAAAGTTGGGGAAGTTCATCTAGCTTTGCAGCACGTATGAAACGTCCAAACGGATAAATCCTGCTTTGTTCCGGCCTCAAACTTTTTTCATTGGCATTTTTATCCACCCTCATTGACCGAAACTTAATCATATAGAAATATTTATTGTTTTTTCCAACACGACGGGCAAAATAGAACAGCGGTCCTGGATCAGATATTTCTATCCCAATAATTACAACAAACCAAATGGGAAGTGTAACAATTATTCCTCCTAATGAAGCTACGATATCGAAAAGCCTCTTTAAAAATGAGTAAGTATATTTCATCATATCCTCACAATCTACAAAATACCGATTCAAATGCTTCCGCATAACTGCATCCTGCCTGCACACCTCGGTAAGCAGCCAAACCAGTAATACCTTCATTAGACCTTGGATGGGGGTATGGACGCATAACACCTGAGTATGCAGCTAATGCCTTTAATTTAATGTCTATTCCTTCTTTCCCAACCTCTACGAACATATTAGGCGTAAATCGGTTTGAAGAAGAATCAAAGGCCCACTCTGTTGAGGATAAAACCTCCATATAGAGAAACTGTTTGAGTTCTGGTACGCCTTCTTTTCTCTGAAAAAGGTGCGATGCTGCCTGGGCAACATAGCTTGTTACTACATGGTCATTATTTGTATCCGAAGGATGATGTGTAAAAATAAATTCTGCCTGCCAATCCTGAATACATTTTTCAACAAACTGTACAAGCTCCAGATGGGGAACAGTATTCATCTTTATATTAGGAAAATCTCCAACATACGAATTATGTACACCCATGATTTTATAAGCGTTCAGTTGGTCAGCTTGAAGCGTTTCTGAAATATTCACCCTTGCTGCCGCATGATTTGCCAACGTACATACAGCTACCCTGTTCCCTTGTCGAATTAACTTATGAATTGTAGCACCAGCGCCAAGCACTTCATCATCTGGATGCGCTACTACAAACAAATAGTTCATATTATCTATCCTTTCCCATCTTCCCTAAGCCTTATCCCCAAATAAATCTTCCTTTTCTTCCCCCAGAAA
>OFGA01000596.1_pt1 | contig 28946 bp, 25 predicted proteins | sample 1521471 | NCBI WGS metagenome assembly OFGA01 (sample SAMEA3504086, study PRJEB24116) | mouse gut metagenome | biome: mouse gut; feature: mouse-associated habitat; material: faeces | place: Denmark | collected 2011 | reverse complement strand
CGGTGCGGTTCGGGGCGCAAGTCCGGGGACGCCTGTAGAGCCTGTGAGCCCGATAGGGGCTGTGAATGTGAACGGGACGAACGGAATCGCGAATACGATCCCATTCCTGCGTAAGGGAATGGATCCTGCGGAGTTGGCGGTGCGTATGCGGATCCAGTATGCGGATCCCTCCAAGGAAGAAGGAGCAGGCGTAGATGCAGCGCAGAAGGCGGCAGAGGACGCCGAGTGTCAGACCTGCAAGGAGAGAAAATATCAGGATGGTTCGGATGATGCGGGAGTTTCTTTTAAAACACCTACACATATATCGCCGGATCAGGCAGCTTCAGCGGTCAAAGGCCATGAGATGGAGCATGTGGTGCGTGAGCGCGCGGCAGCAAAGCGTGAAGACCGCCGTGTAGTAAGCCAGTCGGTTACGATGCATACGTCGATCTGCCCGGAGTGCGGCAGAGTCTATGTATCGGGCGGAACGACGAGGACTACGACGGCATCTAAGCCGGATACGTCGGAAGCTATGCAGCAGCAGGATGGCAAGAATTTTTCCGCAGCCGCATAAAATATATTTGACAGTGAAGAAAAGAGGGAGTTATCCATGCGAAAGAGTATCAATAAGATGGTGGGGATTCGGGTGGCGACTACGGTTGCTGCCGTGCTCATCTATAGTTTTGCAGTAACTGCGAATATTTTTGTGATCAAAGATACGCAGAGGGACAGCATTGCAGCGACTACATTGCTGGACACGATCGAGAAAGCAGAGGTGGCACATTACAAATGGTCTGCCGGATTAAGTAATACATTGTACGCGGGAAAGGAATTTACCGGAAGTATAGATCCTACTACCTGTGCCCTGGGACAGTGGCTCTACGGCGAGGCGGATACAGATAATGAAAAGGTACTTGGGCTGAGAGAACAGTTGGAGCCGCTGCATAAGGAACTTCATGAGTCTGCCAGCTATGTGCTGGATCTGCTGAAGACAGATCCGGATCGTGCGCAGGAGTATTATCAGGATACGATCCAGGGGAATCTGGCGACGCTGGTCGGATATCTGGATGAGGTTGTGGAAGAGGGAACGATGCTGAAGGATGAGAGTGCGGCGAGTATGGAGAGAACTCTCCATATCGTACAGATCGTATCCGGGATCTGCTTCTTCCTGGCGCTTATATTCCTGATGAGCCTGGTTCGTTATGTATTAAAACAGATCGTGAAGCCGATGGTATATATCAGCGGTCAGGTACGTCCGCTGCAGGATGGCAAGCTGGAATTAGATCTTGATTATGAAGCGAATAATGAGCTGGGCGAACTGGCAAGTGTTATAAGAAATTCTCTGTCAGTGATCCAGGGGTATGTGGAGGATATCAACCGGATCATGGGACAGCTGGCGAGAGGTGATTTTAACGTCAGCACTTCAACTGAGTTCATCGGTGATTTCCGTTCCATTGAGGAATCGATCGACAGTTTCACTGCAACTATGTCGTCAGCGCTTGGAAGTATCGGAAGAGCCGAGCATCAGATCTCCGGCAATGCAGAGCAGCTGTCAAGCGGATCTCAGTCGCTGGCACAGGGTGCGACCGAGCAGGCGAGCGCTGTGGAGCAGCTCTATGCAACGTTGGATGAGCTCTCTAAGAATGCTTCCAAGAATGTTGAGATGGCGAACAACGCACGTGAGAACGCCCGCCTGACAGGCGAGCAGGTTACAGTCAGCGGCCAGCAGATGGAAGAGATGGTTGCTGCTATGAAGGATATCACTCAGGCGTCCCAGAAGATCGGTGAGATTATCGGTACGATCGAGAATATCGCGTTCCAGACGAATATCCTGGCGCTGAATGCGGCGGTAGAGGCGGCGCGCGCAGGATCGGCAGGTAAGGGATTCGCTGTTGTCGCGGATGAAGTCCGCAGCCTTGCGGCACAGTCTGATGAGGCGGCCAAAGAGACGAAGGAATTGATCGAGGATTCTGTGAATGTTACAGAGAAGGGAAGACATATCGTCGACGAGGTATCCGTAACGCTGGCTAAGACGCTGGAGCTTGTGACGGAGTCTAACAGTGCAATCAGTTCTATTACCGAGGCGATTAACGGTGAAGCGGAATCTATTAAGCAGGTAACGGACGGAATCAGCCAGATCGCCGATGTTGTACAGACGAACTCGGCGAGCAGCCAGGAGTCCGCGGCGGTCAGCGAGGAATTGTTCGATCAGGTTCGTTTGCTGAGGGAAGAGACCGGAAAGTTCCGGCTTAAGAATGGAAGATAGAGGATGAATAAAAGCGCCGCCCCAATCCATGAAGAGGGAATGGATTGGGGCGGCGCTTTTCTGCGCCGTATGTCAGCGCCTAAGAACTCTTAAAAGACATACCTATTGATGGAATAAAGCCACGATTTCCTGAACCTCTTCCACAGAAATATCGCATTCAGAAGCAATCGCTTCGTTGGAAAGATGCTGTGAATGCAGACGGCATACATTGCTGGCCAGGCGGATTCCGCTATTTCTAGCACTGCTCATGTTAGTATTATAATCCTTCAAGGCCTTCTCACGAGCCTCGTATTCCAGACGCTTCAGATCATCCGCACTTAACTTCTGCAACGCCTCATAAGCTTCTCCAAAATATTCGCTTGTCTGTGCCATAAGCTTAAACTCCTCTCTGTTCTTACCGCTAAAGAAACGCATCCACTGAACGATATCCTTCTCTGACGGGATTTCCTTAGGAAGCTTCTTAAGTTCTAAGATCTGCAATTCCATCTTATCATTGTAAAGCGCATTATCGTCATCATCACGAAAATGTATCGTACGATAGCACTTCTTATCCTCCGGGAAACGGATAAAATCCAGAATACTGACATGAATACACTTCTGTAACATTCCATAGGAATCGCCAGATTTCAACTGATCAGAAAAAATCTTACTGATATAGAATAAGGCCCGTTCATCCCAGAATTCGTAATTGCGCACCTGCATTTCCAAGTTGATCTGAACGCTGTCTATCAGCTTCACGCGCACATCCAAGATTCCGAGTTTATCATCAGCGTATTCTCGGCGCAGGTGTGTGGGAAGAAGCTCCGTCTCGGCAATCTCCTCCGGGCGGATTCGCATAACAGCGGCACAGAATCCTTTTCGGACTTTCGGATTCTCCATGAGTCCGGCAAAGCAGACATCATTGGTGGGGAGCATAATAAAATCGTCCTGTGTCTGAGTTTCCATCGGTGTGTTGTTAATAAAAATCATAAAAGGTCTCCTTTCATCTGCAAGGAATTACGAGATCAGATTAAGAAGACCTTGATATTATGTACAATCATAACATAAAATACAGTATCAGAAAAGCGAGAATTGTAAAGAAATCAGAAATTATTACAGGCTTTACAGATAACAATCTTCGAAATCTAAAGAAGTAAAAACCAGGTATTATAAAATAACTATTGGATAAATATTCGGCGAACTGCCGGTCAGAATATAAAAAGCGAATGCCTTTTAGAATTCTTAAAATGGAGTATAGCATATGATGACGAAAGATGCAATCATTTTTCAAGAACAAATTAGCGGAGACAATTATTTCAAGGACAGCCAGTCGCATATGCTGCTGATGACAGCGCTGTCAGAAATGCGAGAATGTTTGGTTTAGTTAAAACGGAGAACGGAATGGTACGGATTGCGAACAGGATATTTGAAACACGGTTGTATAATTATTTTCTTACGCTTCCGGAAGTTCAGGGCGGTGAATTATATCAAAGAGTTTTCCTTGGTAAAAATCAATTTGTTCAGAAGGGACAGCTTGACATGTAACATGTCCTCAAGAAATTTGTAGAACATTTTGATGAGATCTATGGTGATCGGGGACAGAAGTTCTATGAAGAGGATGGACGACGGTATTTTATGCTTTATCTAAAGCCAATCATCAATGGTGTTGGTAATTACTATGTAGAGACGCGCACCAGGAATCAGGAACGCACAGATCTGATTATTAATTACCTGGAGCATTATCACTTGGAAAAGGGATATATGCTCAGTTTTAACTTTAATCAGAAAAAAGAAACTGATGTAAAAGAGATCATACAGGGGGATAAGATATTGATAGAAGCTGTGGTCTGATTCTCAGAATCTATCTCGATAAAATGGAGTTGCCGCAAAGACGGACGTTGAACCATAGTCTTGCTTTGCAGCAACTCCATTATAATATATCCGTTAATGCCGGGGATTCTCTTTGATCGTCATACATGCCTTCGTGGCTTCTACCGTAACATCAGAGATCAGCCTGTTCGTATAGTAACTGAGGAGAGGATCGACAGCCGCCGGAGTGGTAACGATATACTTGGGCATCAATCCGTTCATTGTCAGAGCGACGGTATCTGCTTTGCAGCGGGCACAGGTACAGACATCGAACTGCCGCATAAAGTAAATGATCTTGTCCTCAACAATTCGCTCCATAACATTCAGATAGGCGAACTCAGGTTCCGGCTCCGGCTCAGGTTCGGGAGAGGAGATCTCCGGTGCAGGAGATGCCATGTCCTGGGAATGGGCGGCTTCAGTCTCAGTTACCGTATCAGCCGCAGTCTCAGCAGTTGTATCAGCAGCTACTTCCGGTGCAGTATCAGTAATTGGGCCGGAAGCCACTTCTGGTTCAGCTTCAACAATTGCATCAGAATTCTTATCTGATACAGCTTCAACAGTTGCATCAGAATTCTCATCTGATACAGCTTCAACAATTGCATCAGAATTCTCATCTGATACAGCTTCAACGGATGAGTCAGAATTCTTATCTGATGCGTCATCAATAGCTAAGCCGGAATCTTCATCCGGTACAGCTTCAGGGATTGTGCTGTCAGATGTGCCGGCCGTGTTCCCGGTTGATTCTTCTGTTACAGCTTCGGCTGTTGTATCAGCCGGTGGTTCTGCATCAGTCTCGGCCGCAGCTTCCTGTGCAGGAGAACTTTGTTGGCTCTGCTCGAATTCGTCCATTAACTTCTGCTGTATCAGATCTGCAACAGGATCATCTTCCGTCTTGTCAATTACGGAAATGTTCTGAGGTGCAGCCTGAACAACGGGAGCGGGTCTCTCCGGTTCCTTTTCAGCCGGGGCGGATGGGGCTGCCGTCTTAGGTTTGGCAGCAGCAGAAGCATCCGTGTTGTCAGCTCCTTCGGCTGAAGTCTGCAGGTCGTTCTGTGAATCATTCTGTGAATCGTTCTGCGCATCATGCCCGGCAAGCAGATTCAGTACATGCGCGGTCTTGTTACTTCTCCTGGCCATTGGAAGCACCTCCCTGTGTTATAGTGGATGAGGTTCTGGTCACAACCTCCTGAACAAATTCTTGATAATCAAGCGATGGGTTGGCATGGGGCGCATGGTCGAATACGCTGAGTCCATGTGCCGGAGCCTCGGCAACGGTAACGCTTGTACGGATCTGGTTAGCAAATACCCGGGTACCCATCTGAGAGGCAATATTCTCCGCCATCTCCTTCACTTCACGTGCAAGCAGAGTCCGCGGATTAAACTTCGTTAAGATGATACCCAACACATTCAGATTCGGATTCACGCTCTGCCGGACAGAATCTATGGTCTCCTTAAGCTGGGAGACGCCGAGAAGACTTAAGATCTCCGGCGCCATCGGTATGATCAGATGATTGGACGCCGCATATGCATTCACCGTAAGTATATTCAGAGCGGGCGGCGTGTCGATGATAATGTAATCATAATTACTCTTGACAGGTATCAGAGCCTTCTTCAACAATAAATCCCGGTCAGATGAAGTAAATTCAAGCTCTGCACCGCTCAGTAAAATATTCGAAGTAATAATATCGCAATAATCCGTCTCCTGGATCGCTTCCCTGATAGGCACCTGTCCGGTCAGCACGTCATAGATCGTCTTACAGTTCTCGATATCGAGACCGAGGCTGAAGCCCAGACTTCCCTGAGGATCCAGATCTATTGCCAGTACCTTTTTATCATGAAAAGAGAACAAACCAGCAGCCAGAGCGCTGGATGTTGTTGTCTTGCCTACGCCGCCTTTCTGGTTCGTAAGTGCGATGATAGTAGCCAAAATAAATTCCTCCATTCGTAATTTAAACTAAATCTAACTATTATTTAAAGTATACTATATGCCGATAAATAAGTACAGAATAAATTTGAATTTGTAGTATTGCGGTTTTATTTAGTGTATTGCAATAAGACAGAATTATGCAAAGCCGCAGAAGAATCAGCGGCGGAGCATTTTCATATGCCGCACAATCAATAAGCAAGATGAAAAGGAGAGATAATTATGTCAACAATAGGCGGATTAAGCACATCAACAAGTGGTAGTATTCGAGGATACGGCGGTCTTGCCAGCGGATTGGACAGAGACAGCCTGATTGAAGGTATGACTTATGGCACTACCAGTAAGATTACACAGCAGAAGCAGAAGAAGACACAATTGGAATGGAAGCAGGCGGCTATCCGCAGTATCAGTGATTTGATGATATCTTTTGCAGGCAAGTATACAGATTCTTTGACTTCTCCTACTAACCTGTTCAGTTCTCTCTTCTGGGGACGGAATAAGATCACACCGACTGGAGCGAATAGCAATAAGGTAGCGATCTCAGGAACAGCAAGTGCGGCGGATGCTATTACGATTATGGGTGTGAAGCAGATGGCGCAGAAGGCGACATGGAGTTCTTCAAAGGGGATTTCAGATAAGACTTTGTCAACGACAACGGCAATTGATAAAGCTGCTGTAGAGAAGAAGTACGAAGTACAGAATTTGGTTGATAAGACGCTCAGCTTCAAATATAACGATAAAGAGTATTCTATTACATTAGGTCTGACGGATTCTAATGGTGAACTTTATGATTATTCGACAGCAGAGGGGATAAAAAAAGCGATCAATGATCAGTTAGCAAAAGTATCTGTAGATGATAATACGAAGCTTTCTAATATTATTTCAGTTAGCGCGAATGGGGATTTGATAGCATTTTCTGGTAAGGGCGCCAAGTTAACAGGCGGCAGCGCTGCAGACTTGTTGGGATTTGAGAAAGAAAAGAATGATGACGGTACAGACAAAGATACTGAATGGGATCTGTCTACGCCTCAGACAAAAACAATCAAAACAGCCGAGTTAACAGACGAGATCAGCTTTGCTGAGAAGGTAGGCGGCAAAGGATTAACATTCTCTTACAACGGAACGACTAAGACAATATATATGATGTCAAAAGAGGAGTTAGAGAAGATCGGCGCCGATGATATGAGTGACAAGATTAAAGAGGATCTTCAAAAGAAATTAGATGATGCATTTGGTTCGGGAAGAATTACGGTTGGAAACGATGGGGATAAGCTTTCTTTTAAGACGACACTTCCTAATGGTAAAGGGGATGATACAACATCTACGCTCACTCTTGTTTCAGGTAACAGTGATCTTGTAGGACCTAATGGAGTTTTGGGAGTAAAAGCAGGTGAGTCGAATCGTTTGAACATGAATGATAAGCTCTCAGAATCTGTATTGAAAGGTAAAACTTTTCCGCAGACAATTAAGGTTGGCGATAAAGATATAGAGATTACTAAAGATGATACCATGAATTCGCTGATAGATAAAATCAACAAAGAAACAGACGTATCGGTAAGCTACCAAGCAGTAGCGGATAAGTTTGTATTTACATCAAAAGAGAACGGAGCCAGCGGAGCAATAAGTTTCGGAGGGGATGCGGATGTCCTGAATGCATTATTTGGAGAAGGTGCATCTACGGCTAATGAAACAGGAACAGATGCAATTGTTGCAGTGAAATATGCAGGTTCAGATGAAGTAGTGGAACTTGTACGTGATACAAATTCATTTACGGTAGACGGTCTTACAATTACTGCAAAGGGAACATTCGGATATAAGACGGATCCTAATGATTCAACTAAACTGGTGTTAGATGAAACTTCCGAACCTGTTGAGATCAATGCTCAGGTAGACGTTGACAAAGTTATGGATTCTATCAAATCTATGGTAGAAGAGTACAATAAGATTGTTGATTTGGTCAATAAGGAATTAGGCACGAAGCCGAACCGTGATTATGCACCGCTTACCAGTGAGCAGAAGAAGGAACTGAGTGACGACGATATCAAACTCTGGGAAGAGAAGGCAAAAGAGGGTCTCTTATTCGGAGACAGTGATTTGCGTTCATTAAGTTCAGATTTGCGTTTTGTTATTACCGGAGGGCTTGCGGAACAGTTCAGAGAGATTGGAATTAGTACATCAACCCTGTATTCAGATAATGGTAAGATATCTATTGATGAGACGAAACTTCGTGCTGCACTTGAAACTAATCCAGAGAAGGTAGAGCAGCTCTTTACGTCGAAGGCAGGGACAGATGCGGAAGGTAAACCGACATTTGACGGACTTGCAACCAATCTTCGGAATGTAATGGATAAGTATGTTAAGACGATCGGATCTATGGAGACCAAGGGTATCCTGATTAAGAAGGCTGGATCCACCAGTTCGCCGATGAGTGTTACGGAGAATACTATCTATAAGCAGATAAGCGAGATCGAGAAGATGATTGCGAAGCTTCAGGATAGACTGGAGTCAGAGAGAGACCGCTACATTAAGCAGTTTACAAGCTTAGAGACGCTGATCTCCCAGATGAATAGTCAGAGTGGATATCTGAGCCAGCTTGGCGGCTATTAAGAGCAAAAAAGGGGAAAAATATGTATCAGAATGGATATCAACAGTACAAAATGCAGTCTGTGAATACGATGACCCGCGGTGAGATGCTCCTGCTCTTGTATGACGAGCTGATCAAACGTCTCACAAGGGCGCAGATCGCGTTGGAAAGTAAAGACTACGATTTGTTTGAAAAGTCAGTTCGGAGATCGAAGGAGATTATCCAGTATCTCGACAAGACGCTGAATATGGAATATGAGATCAGTTATGAGTTGAGAAGGATGTATGAATTCTTTCTTTATGAACTAAGCAGACTGCAGGCAGGAAGGAATAGCGCTGTGATCCAGGAATTGAAGCCTCTGGTAGGGGAGCTTAGGGATGCATTTAAGGAAGCCAGTACAAAGGCTGCTGCTGTATAGTCAGGAGAAGTCACATGGAAAATAGAGAGGAATTATTTACAGAGATCCTTAAGCGTGTACAGCGGAATTATGTACACATCGTGGAGATTGAGCGGATAACGAAGGAGATGGCGGATGCCTTGTCCAGGAACGACCAGGAGTCGGTGCAGTTACTTATTAAGATGCGTCAGGATGAACTGGAGCGGTTCATGGAGGCAAAGCATGAGATTCAGATGTTGATCGGGGTTGGCGGCGAGGACAAAGAGAAGCTTAAGTCCTGGCTGAACGGTGAGAGCAAGTATCAGCCGAAAGAATTTGGAGAGAAGAAGATCTTGGAATTAAGCTGTCAGCTTCAGCAGGCATTGAAACGAACGATCGATATCGATAAGGTGTTCAATTCCAGAGTTGCCGGAAAGGATTCTTATTATCAGGCGGCTCATTAACGGGCTGCCGATATAATAGAATAAAAATAATTTTACAAAAGAAAAGAAGTCTGCAGCAATTAATGTGCTGCAGACTTTTTACAATATAATCATATCAAGGAGAGATACTCCACACCGGTCCGCCGGAATTGGCGGCGGCGTTCAGTTCGCTTAAGATCACTGAGATGTCCCAGGGGATCTGTGTATTCTCCAGGCTGGCGGGATCAGCGATACGAACCTGGTTGCCGGACCAGTCGTCGGCAATGACGATGAAGTGCCCGTTAGATGTAAAGTGCCCGGAACCCATCAGCGCGATCAGGATATGCCCGTTACGCAGTTCAGAGAGCACGCCTTCCTCTGTGAAGTTCTGGAAAGGAGCGGCCTTCAGGCCGAACGCGGCTGCGCCTTCTATGATGAAGTTGTGCTTCGTCCCGTGGCCGGCGGACCAGTAATTGTGGTCGGCAGCCCAGGCCGCCATATCGGAAGGCGAGAGCGTATGCTCGGTAAAGCTTGTCACGACCATGGCCAGAGCGGTCGGCCCGCAGCCGTATGAATGGAGCGGATCGCGTCCTCCGTACAGGAAGTTAGCCCAGCGGATGTCGGATTGATTATAGTAGGTAAGGGTGCCGATACTGCTGCTCATAGACAGGGTATATTGACCGTCTATGAATGCCGGGGCTTCCGCTGGATCAGGGGCAGCGTCGGGGAGCACGCGCGGCGGCGGGGGCCCCTGTTCAGTATTATCTGCCTGGCCGTCAGCGGCCGCCGGATCAGTGCCCGACGCGCGGTCGGTCCGAACAAAGTACAGGCATAACAGTAATGCGGTAATGAATACACCGCATAATAATTTCTTTCTCATATTTTCACCGTGTCTAAATAATCGTTGTTGACGGTTTCATTTTAAACCAGTATAGTATATATAGGAAATCTATTTCATTTAATCAGTATATTATATATAGAATAATCTGATTCATTTTAAATCAGTATAGTATATATGACAAATATACACAATAACTATTATTGATCGTAATAGAAATATATCGGTAAATGTGCAAGAAAAATAAGGTGGGAATATATGGCGCAGATTATTTTTGACCATGTGACGAAAAAATTTAAAAACGAAACTGCATTACACGATATTTCTTTTGAAATAGATAAAGGGGAGTTCGTATTCTTCATCGGGAAGAGCGGAGCGGGGAAGAGCACTCTTTTGAACCTGATCATGAAGCAGGAGGAGGTGACTTCCGGGAAGATCACAGTGGAAGGCCGCAGGGTGGATACCATGAGGAGGGATAAGGTCCCTGAACACCGGCGCAGGCTGGGTATTATGTCTCCAGAAGTTGGACTATTGAAAGATCGTTCGGTATATGATAATATTAAGTTAGCTTTGCTTGCAACAGAGAATGCAGATGACCGTATGCGGGAGAAGATCATCAAGGTACTGGGACTGGTAGGTCTTGCGAAGAAGTACAAGTCATACCCGGACGAGTTATCAGGGGGTGAACAGGCAAGGATACTTTTGGCGAGGGCGCTTTCGGTTCAGCCGGAGATTCTGATCGCAGATGAGCCGACGGCGAATCTTGATCCGGATTCCGCGTGGGACCTGATGCAGCTATTGGAGGAATTGAACTACAGAGGGATGACGATCCTGGTAGCAAGTCACGCCCGGGGACTGGTTACGATCATGAAGAGGCGCTGTATCACGCTGATCGCAGGAAGGATGGCGGCGGATGAGAAGCGTTCGATCTATAACCAGAAATCAATGGATATCTTTGCGGAGAGAAGAATTCTAAAAAATTAGCGAAAAAATGTTATATTTGCCTAAAAATGTCCGATAGATTAAAAGAAGGGGATGAAAGCCGGCAGTCTAATTTGCAGACGGTTTGGAAAGGAGGCAATGAGCTATTAGCTACGAGATCAGATACATGCTAATATTGCTGGCAGCTATCATTAACCAGAAACCAATCCAGACATTGAGAAAGCGAATGAGATGGGAGACACTTTTAGACGTTTCCGATTATCAGGACGTAGTCAGTATTGTCTATATAGGACTTTTAGGAATAGAAAAAGAGATCTCAGAAGAATGTGAAGCAGAGTTTTATCAGAATTACAGGAAGCAGCTTCTTCTTTATGAATCCTACAAGAAGGTAGATGAGGTCATCAAGTGGCAGTTGGAGAGGCATAAGATAGACGCTCTGTTTCTGTTAGATTCAGAAGTAACTGAGATGTACCCTAAGCCGGAGATGGCTCATATCAGACAGATAGAGATTCTTGCGGACAAGAAGGAGATGCCCAGGATCCATAGAATTATGTTGGATATGGATTATGAGCAGCGGGAAGAAGCGATGGGCAGCGGAGTGGTCTATGTGAGAGTACCTGGTGTCCGTATTGTATTCTATGACGGAATGCCGATCGAGAATAAGGTGATCAGGCATTACTTTTCCGGTTCTATTAAGAGTTATCGGCGCATAGAGTCTTACAGGTTCATACATATGCTGACGAATGAGGAGGTCTACCTGTATCGTGCGGCGCGGATGGTCGAGCTGTACATTACGGGTAAGCTGAAGATTCGGGATATTATGGATCTGTGGCAGTTTAAGAAGGTTCTGGGTGAGAAGTTCCGCTGGAAGGCAGTGAGGGAATTTCTGGAGAAAGCAAAGTGGCAGGAATTTATCCGGCAGGCGGAGCTGCTTGCGGAACTCTGGTTTGGTGAAGGAGCCGAGCAGCAGTATGGGGTGGCAATAGAACTGGAAGAATATATCTTATCACGCGGACGTGAGAATGAGCATCTGGACGAGGAGCTTCTGCCGTGTGAGAAGGTGAGGTTGGATTTCTACTGGCGTGACAGGGATAAGGAATGGGCTCTTAAGCAGCAGGCATGGTGGTTTCCTTCAAGAGAGTATATGATGCAGTTTTTCCCGGCGCTTGAGAAGTATCCGTTTTTATTGGTATTTTGTTGGATTGTCCGCAATTGGCGTTTTATCAGACGAATCTGTACAAATAAGTGTAAGAAAGCAGGATTTCGGCTTAGAGTCAGATTGTTGGATATAAAAGAAAAATTGAAAGGAATGATAGGCAGGAAGAAGGATGGAGAAGAGGAGATGCCTGAGGCAGCCGAAGGAGACAATGGCAGCGGGGCGGATCCGGATAGAAGCGGGGAAGATGCGGCTGAGGAAGCAAGACCCGATGAGAGCAGCGCAGGCGCGGCCGAAGGAACGGCGGTGCAGGCAGAAGAAGAGGGGGATTCCCCGAACAGAGAGACGGCGGATGAGACCGCTAGATTAGAAGAAACAGAAGGAGAGAACTATGAAGAACTTAAAAATCAGGGCTAAATTGTTAGTGTCATTTGGAGTAGTGCTCGTACTGACTATTTTAGTATCCTTGTATTCCATTTTGCAGCTAAGAAAGGCAAGCAATAATCTGAATGAATTTATGGAAGGCTCAGTTGCGGCAGATGATGCGGTCAAGGCATGCCGTATTGCAACATTTATGGCGGCGACGGATGTGCGTAATATGATCATAGCAGGGCAGACAGACGCGGCGAACCTGCAGGCGATCGACGAGAGCAAGGCAAGTATTGAGTCTAATCTGGAGAAGCTGCATAGCCTGGATATCCTGAATAAGGATGAAGTGGCTGAATTTGAGAATTCTTTGAACAAATGGCTTGGTATTGCGGATGATATCCTGGATAAGTTAAAGTCGGGAGACGCGATGCGCGCGGCGGAGTTGGTGCGGACACAGTGTACACCGGCGCTTGAAGAAGTGATATCTAATATTAATCAGTTAATTGAGAATACGGCGGCTATTCGTGCAGAGACTATGGATGAGAGCGTGAGGGAGACGAACATGAGCATGATCATCCTCCTGGCCATTACCGTAGTTGCGATCGCGCTTGCGATGATTATCTGTGCAAGGGTGACGAGAATGATCGTAAATCCGGTTCATCAGGTGGAAGAAGCGATGGAAGGGCTTTCCAGAGGAGATATGTCGCAGTCATTGGAGTATGATTCCGCGGATGAGTTCGGTATGCTGGTTAACAGCGTGAAGGTTACCTGTGAAGGCCTGGAGGCTGTAGTAGGGGATCTGACACGTCTGCTGGATCAGATGTCAGGCGGGAATTTCGACCTCTATGCTGAGGACAGTATTTACAAGGGAGACTTTGAGCCGCTGTTAGCATGTATCCGTAAGATGAACCGCAGCCTGAGCGATACGATGAGACAGATCAATGATGCGTCCGACCAGGTAGCAAGCGGCGCCGACCAGGTGTCTTCCGGCGCGCAGGCGTTGTCACAGGGCGCAACCGAGCAGGCAAGCTCCGTACAGGAATTGGCGGCAACGATCAACGATATTTCCAGAGAAGTCAGCAACACTGCAGAGAATGCAAGAGAAGCAAGCCAGAAGGTTATGGAAGCACAGAGCAAGCTGTCTGTATCTAATGAGCAGATGCAGGATATGATCTCTGCTATGGGTGAGATCAGCCAAAAGTCCGGCGATATCGGCAAGATTATTAAGACGATCGAGGATATTGCATTCCAGACTAATATCCTTGCGCTGAATGCGGCAGTAGAGGCAGCCCGTGCGGGCGAGGCCGGCAAGGGATTCGCGGTAGTAGCCGATGAGGTTCGTAATCTTGCGTCCAAGAGTGCGGAAGCGGCAAGCAATACGACTGTGCTGATCGAGGGAACGATCCTGGCAGTAGAGAACGGTACGAATATCGTAGACCGTACTGCGGAAGCGATTTCCGAGACGGTAGAGAGCACGAAGAGCGCTGTTACATATGTGGATAAGATTTCTACAGCGGCAGTAAGTCAGGCAGAAGCGATCTCACAGGTAACGATGGGTATGGATCAGATCTCCAGCGTGGTTCAGACGAACTCTGCTACGGCGGAAGAGAGCGCGGCAGCCAGCGAAGAGTTATCCAGTCAGTCTCAGTTATTGAAATCATTAATTTCACGGTTCAAGCTCAGAAGCGCAAGACCGGGTGAGTAATACGTTATAAGAGATATGATCAAGAGGTGTTCCTGATGGTAGGAACACCTTTTTTTCTGTTTTTTTTCCCTTTTATTCTGTGAAATGTGTTATAATAAATAAGTATGTTAATATGGGAAGTGTTATGGGATGGAGGAAGGTATGACAGACAGGTTACGCATTTTTGAGGAGTTTCACTCTAAGATTGGGGAGAGGACTCTTGATGATATAGGAGAGTTTCTTGGAGCAGAAGACGCGGTAGAGAGTTACCGGACGGAAGCGAGTGAGACAGACGGGATTCGGATCGGTGTAACGCTGAAGAAGTTCTCATTTCTGACTGCTAAGGATATATTTCTCAGGCTTTCGGAGTTCATGAGGCACAGTTATTATAATGTGTATACCAGTGAGGAGACGAAAGAGGGAGTGCGCTATCTCTTTCTTACCGGCGCGGAGGGTCTGGACGGTATGAAGATGGAGATTATTATAGATGGCCGGATGGCCGATTGACTGATGAAGTGATTGACAGATCGGCGGCTTAACAGTATGATGAAGGAAAGAGAACAAAAGCCGGGAATAAGAGTATAATGATTGCAGGAGTGCCGTAGGATGAAGGGAGGGGAGGCATTGGATAATCGGGAGAAGGTTAAGGAAGGTGATTTAAACGGCGTTTATTCATTGCTGAAGGTATATAATATGAATGCAGAAGATATGCTGAAGAAGATAACAGATGAGATGCCGGGCGGTTTTTTTGTGTACCGTGCGGGCGGAGCTGAAGAGATCATCTATGCCAATATGGCGATGCTTCGGATATTTGAGTGCGATACTATGGATGAATTCACAGAACTGACCGGGAATTCATTCCAAGGGATCGTGCACCCGGATGATCTGGAAGAAGTGGAGCAAAGTATCTGGCACCAGATCAACAACAGCCATTACGATCTGGACTATGTGGAATACCGGATCGTCACGAAGAACGGGAATGTTCGCTGGGTGGAGGATTACGGGCATTTTATCCACAGCGGGATCGTCGGAGATGTTTTCTACGTGTTTATGTCGGATGCGACGGACAGGTTGCAGCAGCAGGAAGAGGAGAAGAAGGAACTGCTGTCGGAGCAGCGTGAGAAGGAACAGATCTTGCAGCAGCGTATAGAAGAATATGACAAGGAATTAGAGGTTGTCAATCAGGAGCAGCTTCGCCATATGAATGTGATCGAAGGACTCAGTATGGATTATGAGTCTATTTTCTACGCCAATCTGGATGAAAACAGTATCCAGACATATCGTCACAGCGACCGGCCGGAGTATCAGTTCGGCGGCGGGCGGTGGCTGTGTGAATTCGAAGGCTTTGACACAGAGTATATCCAGACCTGGGTGCATCCTGAGGATCGTTGGATAGTGGAAGAGGCAACGAATCCGTATTATATCCGAAGCCGGTTGGCTGAGAGCCGGATGTTCTATATTAATTACCGGATCATTAAGGACGGTAAGGTGGAGTACCTGCAGCTTCGCGTTGTCAATGTAGGGCCTGAGGAGCAGGTATCAGAGATCGTTATAGGCTATCGGAGCGTTGATGACGAGATCATGCGAGAGATGAAGCAGAAGAACCTGGTGGAGGATGCGCTTGGGCAGGCCGAGGAGGCGAACGCCGCGAAGGATGCGTTCCTTGCTAATATGTCTCACGATATGCGGACTCCGATGAATGCGATCGTGGGATTTACCAGTCTTGCCAAACGGTATATAGACGACAGGGATAAGGTATGGGAATACCTGAATAAGATCGAGGAATCAGGGGAACACCTGCTCAATCTGATCAATGATGTGTTGGAGATATCCAAGATGGATACCACGGAAGTGAATCTTGAGGAGGAAGAATGCAATATCCTTACCTGTGTCGAGGAAGTGCATGAAGCGATCCTTCCCAAAGCAAATACGAAGAATATCACATTCTTGCTGGATCTCTCAGGATTGAAGCACTGTGAAGTGTACAGTGATCCTGAGAAGCTGAATCAGGTTCTATGGCGCTTGGGAAGCAATGCCGTCCAGTATACAGAGGACGGAGGCAAGATACAAGTGTCAGTCAGGGAACTGAAGGAGGCAGGGGATGATTATGTATCCTATCAGTTTGTGGTTGAAGACAACGGGATCGGAATGAGCGAGAGCTTCCAGGAGCGTATGTTTGAACCATTTGAAAGGCAGAAGAATACGACGATGAGCCGTATACACGGCACAGGCCTTGGGCTGACGATCGCGAAGCGGATCGTGGATCTGATGAATGGCAGTATTGAGGTAGACAGTGTAGAAGGAGAAGGCAGCAGATTCACGGTGACGCTTGATTTCAGGATCCGTCAGGAGAACAAGAGCCAACCGGATACAGACAAGAGAGAAGCTCTTGATATGCAGCAGGGGTATAAGATACTGCTGGTTGAGGATAATGAGATCAATATGGAGCTGGAGGTCGAATTGCTGAGGGATGAGGGATTCGTTGTGGATACTGCGGAGGACGGCAGTATCGCGGTGGAGATGGTGAAGAATTCCCGGCCCGGAGAGTATGGCGTGATCCTGATGGATATCCAGATGCCGGTCATGGACGGATACAGTGCATCGCGCGCTATCCGAAGCCTGAAGGATCCTGCATTGGCTAAGATCCCGATCATTGCCGTCTCGGCAAATGCGTTCGAGGAGGATCGGAGGAAAGCGTTTGAGTGCGGAATGAACGCGCATGTGGCGAAGCCGGTGGATATCACGTTGCTGCTGAACGCGATCAGCAGTACGTTATATGATGCTGCGGGGTAGCTGCGGTTATATGTGAGAAAGAGAATCATTCATGTAACAGGACAGCTTGTCTGGACGGCTGTTAATTCATAGATTCTTAATTATAATTTAATTCTTTTGCTATATCATTCAGATGAAAAATCATGTATAATAATCTCTATTACCATATTTCGGGAGATATATATGAATAAACCGGTCTTAGGGATTCCGCAGAACACTATAGAGATTCTGCAGAAGTATGATTTTTCATTTCAGAAGAAGTTTGGTCAGAATTTTCTGATTGATACCCATGTATTAGATAAGATTATCCGGGCGGCGGATATTGATAAGGAAGATATGGTGCTGGAGATTGGTCCCGGTATAGGGACCATGACTCAGTATTTGGCTGAAGCGGCGGGGAAGGTCGTAGCAGTGGAGATTGATAAGAACCTGATTCCTATTCTTTCTGATACGCTCAGTTCATATGAGAATGTAAGAATTATCAATGAGGATATCCTGAAGCTGGATATTCGCGGGCTTGCGCTTAAGGAGAATGCGGGGAGGCCGGTCAAGGTCGTAGCGAACCTTCCGTATTACATAACGACTCCGATCATTATGGGGTTATTTGAAGAGCATGTGCCGGTAGAGAGTATCACGGTGATGGTGCAGAAGGAAGTCGCGCAGCGGATGCAGACCGGACCGGGCAGCAAGGATTACGGTGCATTGTCGCTGGCTGTGCAGTATTACGCAAGTCCGTATATTGTGGCCAATGTACCGCCTAACTGTTTCATGCCGAGGCCTAAGGTGGGATCGGCAGTGATCCGTCTGACCTGTCACGCGCAGCCTCCGGTTGCGGTGGAGGATGAGCGTCTGATGTTTGATATCATACGGGCGTCTTTTAACCAGCGCAGGAAGACGCTGGCCAACGGGCTGGGGAATTCGGACAGGCTCACATTTCCGAAGGAAGTAATCTTAGAGGCGATCGAGACGCTGGGCAAGGGTGTCAGCGTCAGGGGGGAGTCCCTGACACTGGAGGAATTCGCAAGGCTGAGCAATTATTTATCAGGAGCGTCTTCGAAGTAGTGGTATGTTGGTTGTACACGGATTGTGGGCAGCAGAAAGGAGAACAAGTATGGATAAAAAGAGTGGTTTTTCCCTGTTTGAGGTTACCCCGGAGATTGAACATTTTGCCAGGCTGTGTGAGCAGAATAACGGGATCGACAAGGAATTGTATACGAAGTACGAGGTCAAGAGAGGGCTGCGCGACCTGAACGGTAAGGGCGTACTTGCGGGGCTGACGAATATCTCCGATGTATGCGCGAAGAAGATCGTAGACGGAGAAGAGGTGCCGTGTGCAGGTAATCTGTATTACCGGGGTTATAATATCAAGGATCTGGTTAAAGGATTCCTTGAAGATCAGCATTTTGGGTTTGAGGAGATCACGTATCTCTTGCTGTTCGGAGAGCTGCCGACAGTGAAGGAACTGGAGGTATTCCATGATACGCTGGTTGAGCGGCGCACGCTGCCTCCGACGTTCGTGCGTGATGTGATCATGAAGGCGCCGAGCCGTGATGTGATGATCACTCTGTCGCGTTCGATTCTGAATCTGTATTCTTATGATGAGAAGGCGGATGATACGTCTATTCCGAATGTGCTGCGTCAATGTCTGAATCTGATCAGTGAATTCCCGATGCTGATGGTGTATGGTTATCATGCCTACAGTCATCGGATGGGCGAGGATCTGTTTATCTATGCGCCGTCACCGGAATTGTCCACGGCGGAGAATATCCTGATGATGCTTAGGGAAGACAGGAAATATACGGAGCTGGAGGCGAAGATCCTGGATATGGCGCTTGTACTCCATATGGATCACGGCGGCGGTAATAATTCGACCTTTACCACTCACGTGGTGACGTCTTCCGGAACAGATACCTATTCGACGATCGCGGCGGCGCTTGCATCGCTTAAGGGGCCGAAGCACGGCGGAGCCAACGTTAAGGTGACGCAGATGTTCGACGATATGAAGAAGGCTGTGAAGGACTGGAAGGATGAAGAGGAAGTGCGCCGGTATCTGCTGGATCTTCTGGAGAAGAGAGCGTTTGACAGGAAGGGCCTGATCTATGGAATGGGACATGCGATCTATTCCGTGTCAGACCCAAGAGCGGATATCTTCAAGGTATTTGTTAAGCAGCTTGCTCAGGAGAAGGGCTGCGAGGAAGAATATGCGCTCTATGAGATGGTGGAACATATGGCGCCGAAGGTGATCGCCGAGAAGAGGAAGATCTACAAGGGAGTTAATGCGAATGTGGACTTCTACAGCGGACTTGTGTACAGTATGCTCGATCTACCGCCGGCGCTGTATACTCCGATATTTGCGGCGGCGCGTATCGTCGGATGGAGCGCCCACAGGCTGGAAGAGCTTCGGAACGTTGACAAGATCATACGTCCGGCGTATAAGCCTCTGGCAGAACACAGGGATTATGTAAGGATGGAAGATAGATGAGAGAAGAATTTTATTATCCTTCCAGAGACGGCAGGACGCAGATCCATGCCGTAGAGTGGACGCCTGGCGGGGAAGTCAGAGGAGTGCTGCAGATCTGTCACGGCATGGTAGAGTATATTGAGCGTTACCATGAATTCGCCGAATATATGTGCGGACACGGTTATTATGTAGTAGGCCACGATCATCTCGGTCACGGCAAGTCTGTTGTGGATGAAGCGGATTACGGGTATTTCCCGGAGAAGGACGGGAATCAGTGCGTGATAGAGGATATCCATCAGCTTCGTATGACCGTGTCCGGGAAGTATCCGGGGGTGCCATACCTGATGCTGGGCCACAGTATGGGATCGTTTCTGATGAGACAATATCTGACGGTCTATGGGGAAGGGCTGTCCGGGGCGGTCATTATGGGAACCGGTTATCAGCCGCTTCCGATACTTGCGGCAGGGCAGATGATCTGCCGTGTCACAGCGCTGTTCAAGGGATGGAGATACCGCAGCAGGTTCGTGGATAATCTGAGCTTCGGAAGCTTCAACAAGAGATTCGAGCCTTCTGAGACAGGAAGGGAATGGGTTACGTCGGATGCGGAGCACCAGCAGAAGTACGTGGGAGATCCGTTATGTATGTTCCGCTTTACGCTTGGGGGATATTACCAGATGTTCGAGGGGATGAAGACTCTGAATCGTAAGGAGAGCCTTAAGAAGGTTCCCAGGGATCTGCCGATCTTATTTACTGCCGGGGCAGACGATCCGGTGGGAGCATTCGGCAAGAATGTACGAAAGGTGTACCGGCGTTATAAGAAGGCCGGATGTAAGAGAGTTGCGGTCAAGCTGTATGCAGGGCTGCGCCATGAGATCCTGAATGAGACCAAGAGGGAAGAGGTCTATGAAGATCTGTACCGCTTTTGTGAACGCTGCCTGAAGCTGCGGGCCTGATACGCCGTGTGATGTTGATAAGTAAGCTTCAGGTGAGTTGCAGGGCATTATAGAATACGTGTTAATAGAATAAGGGGCTGCCGGGAGAGAATGCCTGATAAGAACATTCCCCGGCAGCCCCTTGGTCTGTCTTCTAATGCGTTTCTCCGAAAGAGCCGTCAATATCTGCGAAATTCTTCACCGTTGCTTCTATTGCATATTCCAGGCATTTGGCGATCATTTCAAGAGACATGAACGGTGTTCCGTTCGGTTTGCCGACTACCTGCTCTGCCGCAAACGGCACATGGATGAATCCTGCACGGATGTTCGGGTATTTATTCGCGGTCATATGAAGGACATTGTACATGACACTGTTGCACACATAGGTTCCCGCCGTGTATGAGATATGGCAGGGAATCTTATGGTCGCGGATATTCTGGACGATCGCCTTGACCGGGATCGTTGCGTAATATGCAGGAGCGCCGTCTGTCTGAAGCGGCACTCCGGACGGCTGTTCTCCGTTGTTATCCGGGATACGGGCCTCGGCCAGGTTGATCGCCACCTGTTCGATCGTAACGCAGGATCTTCCGCCTGCCTGTCCCACGTTGATGACTGCGTCCGGCTGATATTTCTTAATGCCTTCTTCCACTGCCGGGCCGCTCTTAGAGAATACGGTCGGGATCTCAAGTTTGATCACTTCTGCTCCTGCGATGCTGTCAGGAAGCATCTTAACGGCTTCAAAAGCCGGATTCACGGATTCGCCTCCGAATGGGTCGAATCCTGTCACTAATACTTTCATGGTTTTATCTCTCCTTAAAATTAATATACTACAGGTTCCGGGATGATGATCTTGCCTTGCTGCATGATCTGCCGGTTGTCTGTGTAGATATCCGGTTCCAGACATACCAGATCAAAATGTCCGTTGGCATTCTGCTGTCCGCCAAGGGCCAGATTCCTTCCCAGCCCGATGTGAAATGTACCGTATGCGGATTCATCTTCAATATAGCAGTTGCCGAGGCACCTGGAATAGGAATTCAGGCCGATTCCGAACTCGCCGCCTATATAAATGCGGGAATCATTATAATCCTCCATATATTGCTGGAGCCTGACGCCGGTGAGGGTATCTTCGATCCGGGTGATACGGCCGTCTTTGAACAGGATCTTCGTCGGTTCTTCTGCACGTCCGATGTATCCAAGAGATCCGTCCAGGACCATGGTGCCTTCCGTCTTGGTCTCTTCAATAGAGACGTAGACTTCAATGCTGGCGGAAGAATACCCCTTTCCGTCCTTGGTTACACCGTTGAAGAATCCCGGGATCCGGTTTGCTTTGTATATGTGCAGGTCTGTTCCGGCAGGCGTTGTTACATGAATCGTGGTACAGTGGCGCAGATATTTCATGATCACGTTAGCCATAAGGCGGCTTTTCTTTGTATCCATAGTCATGAAATCATATTCCAGCATGGAACGTCCGTCGTTGGTAGATAAGGGCAGCGACAGGAATTTCCTGTGCTTTTGAAGCGCCCGTTTTGCGGCTTTTGTCGTTACGAGAGAGTAATCTGTCGCGGCAATGATCGCCGTATAGGGGTCAAAGACTTCTTCGTTCATGTCAAAAAAGACTCCCACATGCCTTCCGGTGTCTTCTACGACCAGAGAGCTTACTGACCGCGTCCGCTTTGCTGCGAATTCCTTAAGGACTCTTAATTCTTCCAGATGTTCTTTCGTTGTGACGATGAGCAGCTTGTCCCAACGTCTTACACGCATCCAATGTTCTATCACGATCTTGGCGCCGCGTTCTATATTTTGCGACATTTTTTCCACATCCTTTGTTATCGGTTATTCCCGCGGGCAACGAGCCAGGCGGGCATGCCTGCATGCACCTTCGGCGACTGCCGCGGGGTCTTTGACTTTATGGTGCCTGCCGGATCCTGTTTACTTGAATATGATCATGTAGCAGATCTGGAATGTCAGCATGATTCCGGCTACGATCACCTGATTCTTGATAACTCCCCAACGGTCCTTCATGTTCAGGATAGCTACCGGAACAATGTTAAAATTAGCTGCCATAGGCGTACATAAGGTACCGCAGTAACCGCAGGTCAGCGCCCGCATACCGATGGTGATCGGGTCGGCGCCGTATGCCAGAACGAAGGGGCCGCCGATACCTACGGTGATTACCGTGATGGCTGCGAATGCGTTACCCATGATCATAGTAAATATTGCCATACCGATCGCAAATACGATGATACCTACGTTGACATTTCCCTTCGGAACGATCTTCTCCACAATACTGGCAACGACATCCCCAACGCCTGCTGCCGTGAATACGCCGCCGAGACAGCCGAGAAGCTGCGGGAGCATACATAACGGACCCATGATGGAGAGAAATCTCTCGGATTCCTTAAGGAATACCTTTGGTTTATTTTCAGATGGATTGTAGAGCATCAGGATGATCATGGCAACGATAACACCCAGAGTGACTGCAACCATAGAGCTTAAATTACTGAAAAACGCGAATAACAGTGAGAATAAGCCTACGCAGACCGCCGGGAAGAAGATCTTCATTCCGACTTTCTGATACTGTTCTATGGTGTGTTCCCTGGTCGGCGCGTCTGCTTTGCCGACTTTTACCTTCTTGAAGATCGGCGGCAGACACATGATGATGACCAGGGCGCCGGAGATCTTCGCGGGCAGCCAGGTGCCGAAGGCGCATACGACTCCGAAAGAGCACCAGAATAAGGCTGTTCCGATCCTGGATGGATTCTGTTCATCCAGCAGATTCTTAACTCCTGCATAGATAGCGATCAAACCTACGATGACCCATACCATGTTCAGCAGGTTCGTGCCTAATACTTCATTTACCTGTATAAATTTTAAATCAGCCATTCTAAGCACCTCCTACTTCGTATCTTTGTAATATTTGTTTGTCAGTTTCTTGTCGTTCAGCAGTGTAACGGTACAGCCTACGATCAACGCAACGATCGCGACCGGGATCTCTGCCGCCGCAAGCTCGATCAGTTCGACCTCATAGCCCAGGGAAGCCAGTGTGCTCTGCACCAGGATACCGCCTGATCCGCCGACGAATAATACCTGGAAGAAGAACCAGGTAATGTTCTCCATTGCAGATGCCATACCTTTGATGTCTTCCACATGCTCTTCAGCCGCGTCATGGCCCTGGTTTTTGACAGCCGCTTCTGCCATCGGGAGTACGACCGGGCGTACGAATCCGGCGACACCGCCGAAGCCGACATTGAATGCGCCGAAGATTCCTCGCATAACACCGTATGCGCAGATAACCTTGCCGGCGGTTGCGCCTTTTACCTTCTTGATCAGGTCTGTCGCTGCCTCTCTCAGCCCGTTACGTTCCAGAACACCTGTGATCAAAAGGATCATGATGAAGATCGCCATACTTCTGTTTGCGACAAAATTTGTTCCGATTGCTTCCAACAGGCCGTCAATGCCAAGTCCCCCTACAAGTCCTGTTGTGATAAGCGCCAGGAAAATGATCAGGATTGAATCCAGCTTCAATGCAAACCCGACGATTACGATCAGAACGCCAACCAGTTTAATTAGTTCCATTTACTTCTCCTCCTTCTAGTGAAAAGTGTTAATAGTATCTATCTTTGCTCCGAATTGCTTACGACCATGGGTCTTAGCCGCAAGTATTCGGTAAAGATCTGTCCGTTTCGGCACTCGCATCGGCAGGTATGCATATGATCTGCCGCCATCAGCATTCGGATGGTTGCTTCGTCGTGTGCCGCGTGTGCCCTTGCGCACAGGTTCAGATATTCACCCTGCGCGGTCTCATCCGCCACTTCGCTGGTGTAAGCCACCGTGGTGATCCAGGGGAAGCGGATGGATGGATACCGGTGTGCCGGATCAAAGGCGAAGGGTATCCAGTAATTGATCATATTCTTATAGTAATCCGCAGGAAACAGCTTCGGCATCCAGGCGTGAGCATACTTCTCAAACTGTGCGCTCCACTCCTGATTCCACCGTGTCATCTCTTCATCTGCGGCAATCTCGTCTGCAATCACATCCTCCATCATCTTATTGACGGAGTAATTAGAACGGTATTGCTCATCCGTTACATACCAGAAGTATCCATAGAGCAGAGATCTCGGCAGCCAGAAGCCCTTGTAAGAGGGAGAAGTGTAGCCTGAGAACTGCTGCTCCCACTCGTGGCTCGGTACTCCGTGGTTGTCTACGATCATATCCGGTATATATTTTTCAAAGAGCCGTGTAAGCCCCATTGCTTCGGCATGTATGGTATCCTGACGGAAATGGTCATAATAGAATTCCTTTCCGACCGCATTGAATCTTGCCACATGGAACTTCCAATAAGGATGTTCCTTCTGGAGTTCGTAATGGATAGCAGTGCCGTCGGTATTCTCCATGGGAACCAGAACCAGATTCAGCTTCCGGGGAAGGTCCCTGTAGATATCTTCCGTCAGTAATCTCTTCAATAATATAAATGCGGCGTTCGTACTGGAAACCTCATTGGCATGATGCCTGGCGTTGATGATCTCGCTTGGACATCTTGACAGCCGTTTTGTCATAGACAGATATCCTTCGTATTCTGGTTTCAGCCAGATCCCGTAGAGTCTGCGCCCCTGGTAAGAGTGAGCGGTCTCAAAGACTTCAAGCCCTTGTACGCATCTGAGCTCTTCGAGGATCTCAAGGCAGGTGTCGTATCCGATCAGTTCATTTTCATGAAGATCGATATCAGTGATCTGCTTCATGGGAAGCGCTGCCGTCTGCAGAGCGGATGCTTCGTAAGCCGTTCCGTCTCCGGCAAGGAACTTAAGGATATAGCAATCCGCGATCTTGCCGCTTATGTTCAGTCTTCCTTCCGCAAATAGCTGTGCATAGGCAGCCGTTACATCTGAGGAAATCTCGGTTACAGGTATCTCCAGTACGAGGCGGCCGCCGCTTGGACAGATTCGTGTGATGCGGAGGTCTATCTGATCTCTTCGCAATTGCTGTACGGCGATCGTTCCGCTGCCGGCGTCCGTCTTCTGACTGCGGATAATACAGGCCTCTTCCTGCTGACGCTCATAGAGTACAGCCCGGAATGCGGGAGCTCCTTCGCGCTTATGTATCTTGGGAAGGATCAGACCGGGGGCATCAAAGAGCTGATCTGACTGCTGTAAGCCGTAGTTCTTGAAATAATCGCTGCCCACGAAATACATATCCTCATGGAGTGCATCCAGAGAGGATATCAGGTCTTCCCGGCTTCCGGTCCTGTAATCCGGCTCGCTTGCCCATACCTCCAGCAAAAGCTTCTGGAAGAAAGGCTGCATATCGGAAGTTGCAGCGCCTTTCGTCTTCTCTTCTATATAATTACGGCACAGAGGAAGGATCTGCCCCTGGTAGATATCCCAGATCCGTTCCAGATCGGTGGGTATCCTGCGGTTCAGCCGTTCTTCTTCGTTCACCCATACCTGGATATAACCGGTGCTGGGATGAACCTTCCCCATCTGCGGGTATTCGTCAAGGTACGGACGCTCGGAATATCTCGCCAGATACCGGAACTCCCGGCATGTTCCATCCTGCATGGTAATTCTGCACAGATAGGTCAATTCCTCGGCGCCTTCATAAGCGTGAAACACTATATCATCCTGCTTAAGCCCCAGCTTCTCTGTCAGTTTATCCTGAATAGGATACAATTCCTGAAGATAACGGATCGGAAGATCATACCATTTGTCAGGATCATCAGCCTTCAGATTATGGTAAGAAGGGGTTGCCCCGTTCTCGTCAAGCCAGACGGTTTCTCCTTCCGGGAGAAACGGCTTGAAGTAGATCTCAGCTTTCTTAGGCGCTGTATCGCGTGAATCTTGCGTTGTACCAGAGCATACGGCCGGGATTACCGCCTCGTCTATCCATGAATACCCCTGCTTGTAAGCGCAGATAAGCTGAATGCTCTTAAGGTCGGCGCCTGTGGGCTTGACCGTCTCCCGGATACGGTCCGCTATGGTTTCCCGCGTCTCAGGGGCTTCGCTGAGGGCTCCTTCGATTCGGACGATATCGCCGGTGCGAAGAGCCGGGATGATCTCTTCCCTGATGATCTGCTCGAAGGTATCTGCTTCCCAGGGCAGATCGAAATTGTGTTCCCAGACCTTCTTGCCTGCCTTATGGTTCTGAATACTGCCTTCGGGGAAATGCGACTTCTGTTCTTCGGTGATCTCAGGCGCCCCGTATAATGTGTACTCCGTCAGAGAGCCTTCCGGCTCCTTGTCCATATAGGCCTTAAGATAGGCAAGCTGTCCGTCTGCTCCTCTGAGTGCAAAATCATCCGTCATATCCATCAGGACGTCGCGCCAGTTCTGAAAAGCGTTGGTGACAGGGAATCTCTCGCAGATCAGGTTCGAGAATTCCAGAAGCTTCTGTCCGGTGCCCCTGATGTGTACATGTACGGCGCCGGGAAGCTCTTCAAGTACCAGTTCCTCCTGTTCGGCGTGCTCGAAGATCACGGCATTCCCTTCATAGCCTTCCGGCGCCAGGATACCGCCTTCGAATGCGGTCGTCTCCATGCCGAAACGAAACGCCAGATTGCAGGCAGCCGTGAGCATTGCGGTATCTGTGTCTTCCGGAAGGATAAGTTTGACGTCCAATCGGTCGGGCAGCAGGTCATGATTCTCGTCCTTAAGGAAGAATCCTCTGGAGAAAAGGTATTCAAGCCCGTGTCTCTTACGGAAATCCAATTCAAAGACCGGCCCCGCTGCCTGTGCAGGGGTATATCCGTCCGGCATATCGGCTCCGTCCAGGCGCCATAGGGACAGCAGCTCTTCGTCTGATTCCGGGATGGGGATCTCACCGTCAGGCCCCGCTATCGGAAATACTGCGGATTCTGTCTGGAATCCAAGCAGCAGGGCAGCTTCAACGGCATATCTTTTCCTGCTTTCGGTCAGAAGCCCATCCATTCTTAATCGTTTCATAATAAATGCCTCCAATGTTAAAATTAAACTTAATTCCGTACTGCGTTCTTATTATCATATATTATCTAAATTTTATCAAAGATACTGTATTATAGTCAATATATATATCGTATATATATTGAAATTTATGTTGAAGTTAGCATGCGATCTGCGGCCATCTTGATGCGGGCGGCGGATTATGTTATGATTATAATAATTACAGAAAGCGGGGATTTCCATGAGAGGACCATATAAAAAGAAAACAAAAGAAAAGATTATGTCGGCTGCGTGGGAATTATTTCAGGATAACGGATATGAAGAAACCACGATCTCGCAGATCATTGCAAAATCAGGTACTTCGCGCAGCGCATTCTATCATCATTTTCATGGGAAAGAGGAGCTGCTGTTTACGGTCGCTTATACTTACGATAATGATTATGATATCTGGCTGCAGGAATATTATGATAAAGAGAAGCATACGGTCGATAATCTGATCTCGTTCAACGGTTATGTGATGCGTGCGGTGGAGGAATCTCCTTTCCATTCCTTTTATCCGTCGCTGTACGGGCGGCAGGTCATGACAGAGGGAGTGCGCCATATACTGAATCCTGACAGGCGGTATTATCAGATCCTCCGGCAGCTCCTTAAGGAAGGAAGCGAAACGGGAGAGATCGTTTCTGTGCATTCTTATCCGGTCCTGACGGATATGATCGCAAGCTTTCAGATCGGGCTCACCTATAACTGGTGTCTGCAGCAGGGACATTATTCTCTCCTGCAGTACGGGCAGGAGCTTCTGAATCCATTTCTGGAGTCGTTGCGTGCAGTTGATGAAGGTTAAAAAATAAGGAAGTAATTCCCAATACAATCTTAATTTTTTCCCGCTGCCGCCGATATAACAGTATGAACATAAATAAAATGATTTTCTTGGCACGCTAGTGCAATGTTGTACTAGATAATTGAGAAGAGGAAAAGGAGGAAATGCTGTGAAAATCGATGACCTTTATTATCAGAATGTACAGGCGGCTACAGGATATACTTCTGTAAATGCTAACAAGACGGCAGCAGCGTCCAAGGCTGCAGAGGAGCAGAGCAAAGATGCGGTAGGCGCCGTGGATAAGACAACTTCCAAGACGAATACCGACCGTGTTGAATTCAGCAAGGATACGAAAGTAAATGGTAAGATGAGTGATTCTGAGAGGGCCGCACTGGTGCAGAGCTTGAAAGCAGACCTGGATAATCAGATGACCCGTTTTACGAACATGATGACCCAGATGTTCCAGAAGCAGGGAATTACCGGCGCCGCTGCACAGGGCGACAATATGTGGAAGATGATTGCCAGCGGTAACTTCGCAGTTGATGCGCAGACGAAGGCAGAAGCTCAGCAGGCAATTTCCGAAGACGGATACTGGGGTGTAAAGCAGACGTCTCAGAGAATCTTTGATTTTGCGTATGCGCTCGCGGGAGATGACCCGGAGAAGA
>OFGA01000593.1_pt1 | contig 29039 bp, 25 predicted proteins | sample 1521471 | NCBI WGS metagenome assembly OFGA01 (sample SAMEA3504086, study PRJEB24116) | mouse gut metagenome | biome: mouse gut; feature: mouse-associated habitat; material: faeces | place: Denmark | collected 2011 | reverse complement strand
AATAACCCCGCGATCTTCAGCCAGCGGACCGCCGAGCATAACCGGTTTATCCAGACGGATTGATTCATCACGCGGCTCCGGCGTGATCTTCAGCTTTTCCAGAATCCCTTCAATTTTGAGATTTTCCAGCGGCTTGTTGACGATGATCCCCATTGCACCATTGGTATTATGTTCGCAAATGTAGACCACGGAACGACGGAAAATCGGATCCTGGAGAGCAGGCATGGCAATAAGAAAGTGATGCTGTAAATTCATTGTCAGAGGTTCTGTTTCCTGGTTCAAAAAAGCAACAGCGCCCAGTATGCGTGGAAAGAAGGGCGCTGTCACTCAGAGTCTCAACGAGATCCTTCTCGCTAAGGTGGGTTACTGCTGCTGTAAACGTGCTTCGATGGCATCCATTAACATTCCGGTGATCGACACCGGAAACTCTGCTTCAATCTCACGAATACAGGTTGGGCTGGTGACGTTAATTTCAGTCAGACGGTCGCCGATGATATCCAGACCAACAAAAATCAGCCCTTTTTCTTTCAGCGTATGATACTGCAAATATTTCTGCATGGTATGAGGTAAGCACCACATGGGTACTCCCTCCCGAACCGTGCGGGCACCTCTCGATGCACACGGCTCTCCGTACTGTTATCATTTTACGACTTCATCGAATTGTGAATTTCTGCATGGCAGGACGGGCAAACGGCCAAGGTCTTGCGATGCCGTTTGCGCATAAGGATTTCCCACTCGTATTGCCCTGTAAGGTCTTTCAGCCGCTTTACTTGGTGCATGACTAAACCGCCGCACTCCGCACCGCACAGTTCGCACTGCTTAGAGCGCAAGCGGGTGGCCAGACTGTTGGGCTTGCTGTATTTTTTGTAGATGTCCAGAATATCCACCTGCCCCAACTGCGGCTTATCCTGTTTACGGAAGCCGCTGTGGTAATAAATTGCTTCTTTGGGGCCTGCCTTAGTTGTATACGGCACCGTGAACTCGCCGTTTTTGACATATCTCTCCTTGATTTTCCTGACCTGACAGCGGTACTTGGAGCCAAAGGTTTTCAGCATGCTGTACTTCATCAGGCTTGAGAAGTGATTCAAGGTGGACACATTTCCAGCTAACGAGTAGTAGTTGTACAGTCCTCGGACTTCCACATTATAGCGGCTGAGGATTTCAATGTCCGTCCTATTCATAAGTTTCCCACGCGGCATGGCTTTCCACCGCTCTTTGCCCGAAACGTCCTTACTGATTCGGATTGCACCCAGTTCCAATAGCTTTGCAGCCCATTTCTCTTGGGGCATACGGAGCTTGACAACGCCATAGTACACCCGCTGCCGTTTTCCGTTTTTTAACCGCTTGATGTCCTGGCTTCTGGAAACATAGATGTCATAGTTCAGGAATCTTGCGCACTGGGCTGTATTAGTGATTTTGGTCTTTTCTGCCGACAGCGTAAGTCCCAGCTTTTCCTTGAGGAATACTGCCAGGTCTTGTTTGAGCCGCTCCGCATCCTCACGGCTGCCAACAACTCCAACCAGGAAGTCATCGGCATAGCGGACATATTGCAGGGACTTATAGCTGGTTTCCCTAAGCGGATGCGTTGGGAGATTTCTCTGTTCTGCCCGCATTTGCCGGAGTATCCGCGCACGTTTTTTCTGTTCCTCTGCACCCAGCGTATTCCAGACCTTATCGTTTTTGGCCTTATATCGGAAGATTCTGCTTGCCATATTACGATGGGCTGGGTTCACAGTCCGTGCTGGTCTGCTGAATTCCTGCTTATATTCCTCCATATACTTATCCAACTCGTTCAGATAGATATTGGCGAGGATGGGACTGATGCCAGACCCCTGTGGAGTGCCGGTGTAGGTTTTGTGGTATTTCCACTGTTCCATATATCCGGCTTTCAAAAATTTCCACATCAGGCCGATAAAGGCTTCGTCCTTGATTCGCCTGCGGAGAATTTCAATCAGTACATGGTGGTCAAAGCTGTCGAAACACGCTTGGATATCGCCCTCCACAAACCACTTTGCGCCAGTGAACGTGTTCTGAATTTTGACCAGCGCGGTGTGGCAGCTTTTTCCAGGGCGGAATCCATGAGATACATTGGAAAAGGTCGGTTCATAGATGCTTTCCAAAATCATTCGGACTACTTCCTGCACAAGCTTGTCATCCCCGGATGGAATGCCAAGCGGCCGCTTTTTCGCCGGGTTGTTCTTTTTGGCGATATAGGTGCGGCGGGCAGGGTTCGGGCGGTACGAGTGGTCTTTCAGGGACGCAATGATTTTGTCAATGCGTTCCAGGCTCATACCATCGGTGGTTACGCCGTCCACGCCCGGTGTCATGCTGCCGTCATTTGTGTAGATATTTTTATAGGCGAGCAGATAAAACTCCGGGTTGTACAAGTTGCGGTATAGCCTTTCATACTTGTACATGGGATTTTTCGATTTATCGCTTAAACTATTCAATACATCAGTTGGCTTTCTCATAGTGTCTCACACACCATCCTTTCATTTTTGTATTGAAGAAACAGACTGCTTCCCTTCGCCATGTGAGCGGCTTTCCCGCTTCCGTTTTTACGGCTGTCCCTGTTGATTCAGGGTTCTCGGACTACTATGGAAGCTGTGTTGCCCTGCCCGCTGGCTGCGGGTTTAGGCAATCCCCGGTAGCATATATCAAACATGAGCTTTCTGCGTTTTCGGTAAAGGGGTTTTCCCACGTGACGTTCGCCATTTCCCTCTATCTGGAGGCGCTGCATCCTGAATATCACACGCTTGTCCCTATACACATGACAAGCGCCAGAATGACATACGTTTCAGTTCCTTTCGTATGCAGACGCACGATAAGTCCCAGCTTTGGCTGTCAATCAAGCAGTTTAGCTTTCGTCCTCATACGCAGATTTTCATCCCCATATCGGCCAGGTTTCAGAAACTTATTGACTGACCTTTATCCGCCGCTTTCTGCGGCAACGACATGCTGCACTCCCCATCGGGTTTCCCCTTCCGGATAAGTCGTGGGATGACGGGGTATTTTTTTCACCTGCCTTTCTTCGATATTTTTCTTCCCGCCGCTTGCTCAAGGCGGCATTTGATATATGCCCTTACGGGCGCACATACAGTTCCACCTCTCGATTATTTATCTCTCAACGGGCACCATTCAGGGCTTCTCTCTGGTAACTTCCCTTCACCTAATTTACCCATATCGTCAATCCTGTCTGGATGGTCACAGTAATAAATCTTATTGCCGTAATCATACATTTTCATAAGTTTACATTCAGCGCAATTTTGCGCCCTATTATTCGATTCCATATGTATCTATTCCTCCCCCTGTAACTCTTTTATCCTGCCCGGCAGCGTTTCACTTGCATAGAACCTCATCTTCTTATGCTCCGGTATCATACAGTCCTCCCCGGTGATAGGGCTTCTGCATATCTTCTCTTTATATGTCTTCATCTCAAACCTCCCGAATCCTTTTATCATCACTTTTTCATCCTCTGCCATATAATCCATGAGGGTTTCAATAAACAATTCAAGCCCTTCTCTTGCTGCTTTCTTTGTAATGCCGCCATTTTCTGCCATCCTGTCTATAAATTCTTTTTTTAATACTGCCATTGTGCTTCTCCTTTTGATTTTAATTTCTTACTGAAAATCCTTTGCTCTTTAGATACTCCATCGCAAGTTTCAAAAGTTCCCCGTTGTTGACCGTACTATCTAACGTATCATCCCACACATGAGGCTTGTGGTCTGTCTCTATGCCGCCGTGCAGACCTTCATTCGCCCACTTCGCCACCTGGTATCCGGTAGCATTTACATAACTGTCCATGGAATCAGTGTCAATATATACCCTTGCCCGTACACCGCCGTTATATGGTTCCGCATCTACTTTCACAGCGGAATATAGAAAATCTTTTGTCCTCCGGTAGCTGGATGGGTCATAGCCCTCATAATATTCCTGCAGGAAATAATTCAGTGTCTCGTATACCCTGCCTGCCAGTTTGTCCGTCATTTTTAACAGTGTCGGCTGTAGTGCCCTTGCAAGCTCGTCCATGTTCTTTACGTGTATTGCCATATTCTGTTTTCCTCCTTGTGGATTAGTTTTATATTGTTTGATTCTTTGATGGGCTAAATTTGATTATTGGATGGTATGATGGAAATTTGTATTACAGTGCCAATGAAACTGCTATTTTAAGATTGGCGGGGATTGTCCTATGTATATGCCCCTATGACGCTTTGCGGGGCTCATATGGGCTTCGGATTGGTGGGCAGGTGATTTTGTTGGATGGGATATTCAGGCATCAAAATAAGCCCTATATGCCCATATTTTTCATAAAACATACAAGGCTTAGACAAGCATGGTTTCATGAATCCTTATATATCCAGCCCCTGTCTTTATCCTGCCCAACTACATGCCCGGCATACCAGCGGTTACAGTACTCGGCATACTCCCGGTATTGCCTTTCTAATTCCAGCACACCATTATCTGTCCCCGGTAAATGTCTGGCTTTTTCTTTTGAATGTTTTCTTGCTTTTGCTTTCCCAAAGTTAATTATTTTCATTCCGGTGAACCTCCCTGTTTTTTCTCAAGATAGTTTAAGGCACTAAAATAAGCCCTCTATCAATCATACTTCTACAACTGATAAAGGACTTATGTTAATGTCCTAGCATATGTGCAAGATTCTCCTTTCCTGCGTATTTTATAGTAAGTAGTCAAAGGTAGTCAATCAATAATCCTCAAAAGCATTGATTTTACTAACAAAAATACCATTCCTCTTGGGGTTCTATTCCCCTACGAGCTGCGACTGTTTAATAACAGCCCAACCCAAAAAAGTGCTTAATTACTGGTTTCCCGGTGATTAGGCATATTTTTTTGTAAATGTTTTCTTTGATCACACTTTTCCCTCCGCCGTGGTCACATAATGCCCACAGTATTTAGTTTGCCGCCTGCCCCATCCAGAATCCTTTCAGACTCCTTATCCGTTTTTGTGGCAAGCAATAATTATTTAAACTTGTCCTTTCATCTTTATGTCCCGCAATTTCCCTTGTACGCCCGGCAGAACCCTGTCTCACGTTAATAAGTATGTGGCTATCTCTCACATCCAAAACTTTCAAAACCATTCTTACTGCCAATATGGACAGTAACTATCCCTTATATCTTGGCCAAGTTATCTGATAGCAATATCACCATCAGCATATAAAATCCACTCACCCCCCATAAATAAACCCACCCTAACATTTTCTCGCCTTTATCCTAAAAGCTCCATTTTGCCCTTTAAAACGCTTAAATAAGCCACTGTGAAAGAGCCAGCATCAACCAGACCTTCTAACTCAGGTATCATATTAGCCTTTCGCATATAGTTATTCATAATTTGTTTAGAAATATAATAAGGCTCCCCAAACCATTCTTCGGCTCATCAAAATCTTGCCTCCAAACCGTAATCATAGTATAATACAAATATCTATTAACCAAAACAAACGGAGGTAACTTAATGAACGCCTTGCCAATAGAGGATATGGCCAAAACCTATTTTGAACATTCAATGGTAATCCATAACTTTGTCATTAAAATAGGCAGCCAGATCAAAGACAGCCTGTGCCGTGTATTCGGTGACAGTGTGCAATATCAGTGGCGTGAAAACGATGATAAAGTGGTCATACCCGATGTTTCTATCATCTGCAACATGAGCGACCGGAAAAATGTATCATTCACTGGTATCCCCCGTTTTGTCATGGAAGTCTTATCCGATTCCACAGAGGAATATGACCGCAATGAAAAAATGCAGATATATTGTAAAGTGGGCATTTCTGAATACTGGATTGTTGACTGGCGTAAAAAGCAAGCCGAAATTTATATGTTTGACTGGAAAGATGATGATACGGCTTATCCTTATCTTTACAAAACCGTCACGGAACAAAATAAGGACGATTTACAGCTTGTCATGTTTCCCAACTTCAAAATCACTTTTGACGAACTCTTTGACATTGAATAAAATGACTATTGCCAGATATACAATAGCCTTTCTGATTAACCAGAGGGGCTATTATTATGCTTGATTAACATAAATTCCTGTACAAACTAAAAAAAGATCTGCCATAATAGACAGTTCTAATTTTATAAAGTGAGATGTGTTAACATGAGTTAAAATTTATGTTTGCATTTTAAGCACACTCTATCTACTTTATTAGTAAGTAAACCAGGAAATATAGACCATTTTCTCGGAACTACTTGAATATGGGTGCTACCACATCTAGGGCAACACACTATATCAGTATCAATATATTCAACATCACCATTTGGATTGATAATCTGAATATCAATTCCCCATTTTAATAGTTTCCGTGATATTAAATTAGCCTCTTCTAACGTATCATATTCAGCTATTGCATATGGGCAATCGTTAAAAATATCCATTGCTTCATTGTATTCTAAGCTTATATTAAATGTTTCAGTCAACCCGGCATATGCAGATGTATCAGTGTCATGATATCCCGTAATTATTACTTGATATTTTATATTGATATTAATTGGACATCCACAATTCGGACATGTTTTTGCTTTATCAGATATTTCTTTATTACATTCAGGACATTTAATTAACACTAATATTACCTCCCACCATTTACAGCCACAATGTTTGCAATGCATTGTATTTCTTACTATCAGAGCTAAATAATCCAAATATTGTACCGCCAAATGCTTTTTGGTTAAAGATATTTGTTCAACATTTATACTACCGTAAGTTGGGCACTCAAGATCATTTGTTCGTTTATTTTTATCATTATCAAGTAACTCATCATTGTGTTTTTGTATCTCTTTATAAATGCTTCTCTTCTATCCCAACATTCTACTGATACACTACCGCTTCCAGTTCCGCCGTGACGATTTTCCCCAGCCAGGGCAGCTTTTGTTATCCAGCCGTTTCGTGCAGCGGAGGTACTGTTTGCCGGAAGGGTAACAGATACTCATAAGGGTATACCCACAGTCGTTAGTGTATAATTATTATTGGCAAAAATAGGAATTATTCCTAAGATAAAAGTGAAGCTGAGAAACTCCCTACTTCCCAATTACACAGATTTTCTTTATGATGTTAACGACCTGGAAAACATATAAAGGAGACTGTGTGATTTATGCCAGAGAGTTATGATGCAGAGCTGGCGGAAGAAAGGGATAAAAGCCGGTACCAGGATAAGGGGCAGCGGGCCACCACGGCCAAGACAGCCTATGGTAAAGACAGTGACAAAAACTGTCCCAAAGGTGGTGTGGATTGTTGGGTGAGAATGTGATATACTTAATTTGTTGGTAGGCTATATTTTGCTAAATTAGAAGTTATAAAGGAGAAAACCATGACTGACCCAATAGAACAGATAAACAATATATCTAATATGGACGATTTCTTAAATTTTGTTATTCAATTAGCTAAGGATGCAAAAGAGCATCCCGAAGAATGGACAAATACTACTATTACTGATTATTTAGGACAAATAGCAAGTTGGATAGATGATTGCTGTATGTTTGAAGATAAAATAAACTTTGAAAAGTTGGACTATAAAGCATTGGCAAAAATTTTATATATGGGAAAGATTTATGAGTAAATATTTTTCGCTTTCTTTAATGGAATAATATCATCAAGGACAGAGGGCGCTTTGCCTGCTGTCTTTTTTTCATGGCGAAAGGATGTGCTACCGTGAAATCCTCAAAAACCTCTTTGTCAGTGTGTATTCCTAATAGAAACTAACCATTTTGGGGATGACCTACACAATAAGTTTTTGCAGATACGTCTTCTAAAAGAAAATCTGAAGAAATTTTAATGTTTTTTGATGTTTTCACAAAAGTATTAGTGTTATTATATCCCCATACTTATGGCAAAAGCTGGCTAAATATGCTAAAGGATGATGAAACTGAAAACATTTGGCTTGAGGAGTATTTTTTATGATGAAAAAACGAGATGGTTCCGTAGATACTGTTCGTGGATTACTGATGATATTGGTTGTGGCCGGACATGTTATAGAATTTTTGAGAAAAGAGGCTAATGGCGTACAATTTCTCTATAATTTCATATATTTCTTCCATATGCCAGTTTTCATTTTTGTCACTGGTTTTTTGTCAAAAAATATTGAAAAGGGACGGCAGCGTGCAGTAGAAACGTATTTTGTTCCATTTTATATTATTTAACCTTATCTGGAACATGGTAACGCTGATGTCTCACTTTTTTGCACCACCAACAGCCTTTAATTCCAATGCGTCAGCTTATTTCTCGTTCTTTACACCTGGGTGGGCGCTTTGGTTCATGCTGTCGCTGTTTCTCTGGAAGATGTTCATGCCAGACATTATACGGATAAAAAATGCTTTTGCTGTCAGTCTGGTTGTGGGAATATTGTCAGGATTGTTTGTAGAATTTGGAGCCTTTATGTCATTGTCCCGAACAATCACATTTTTACCTTATTTTCTGGCAGGCTACTATTGCAGTCAAGAGCGCATCGACTGGATTAAAAGGGTAAACAGAATGTGGGGTGTTGTCCTGCTTGCCGCTGGCATAGCTGTTGCCTATATTTTCGGGAACGTACTTAATATTCCTAGTGAAATGCTGTGGGGAGACCGTTCTTATAATCATTATATGGGAGGTATCCTGCCGGGGCTGGCAATTGCAGTTGTCCGTTATATGATAGGATTTGCGTTTGTATTTGTTTTGCTCAATGGAATTCGCCGGGAAAACAGGCTGCTTGCCAGAATAGGCCGAAACACTCTCTCCGTATATTTCTTGCACACATATTTGGCTGGGCTGCTGATGGGTGCGGCTGGATTTATTGAAAACACATATGCCAAACTAGCAGCACTTCTTGCTGGGTCTGTTATCATTACCCTTGTGTTGTCCAGTGCGCCGGTTGCAGGATGGTTTGGACGAATGATAGACCACATAAACAAAGCAATTTTTCAACAACGTAGTGACAATAAAATTTAACAGCGGCAACGGCATTTTTGCGGCAACGCGGCAGAGCGTATAACACACTACACTTTGCTTCGCTATAAACAGGCTTTTTTACATGTGGATGTATATAAATACGACTGTGAAAATCCAGAGTGTGAATGTAAGGTTTTTATTTCGCCAAAAGAAAGCATAGTGGCATTGTGGTATTGTGCCTGTCTGTTGCCAAGGCACGAAAAATAATGGCCAATCACATTTTACGTTTTAATAAGGGCAATAGTTCCTTATTCAATATGGCCAATTATGATAAAATTTAAAAAACAGAAGGGATATGCAAGCCAAAATAAGCCAGCCTGTTAATTTAGGCTGGCTCAATTTATACTATTTCAGTTAATCACAAAAGAAAAACATTTAAAAATCTAAAAAGAAAGATTCAAGCTTTTAAAAAAATACTATAATTATAATAATTTTAATATTACAGATATAAAAATTATAAATCAACAGCTCAAAAAACGGAAAGAAAAAATAGAGAAACAAAAAATTACAATTTTAGTTAAGTGTCCTGATTATGCCTATATGGGATGTAATTGTTCAATTCTATTTTGAAGATTTCTCGTTTATAAAGGTAATTAGATTTTTAATGATATCAATTATTTTTTCGCTGACGGCCCTTGTTATTGTAAGATTCTTTAACAAAGCATTATACCTTTATGAAGAAAATTTTTACATAAAAAATAATATTGCAATAATTGAAAATTTGATATATTTAAATGAATATATAATTCATGAAAAGGAAGAAAAAAATATTAACAAAAAAAGGCGAAGGTGAGGATAGTTATTCCATTAGTTCTTTTGTGGAAGATTTTATGTCTTCCCATACTTCAAATTTTCTGTTATATTAAATTCAGTGAAAGACGATTTTTGCACTTTTCAGGTTTCCTGCCTGTTGGTACAGGAAGCTTTGATGCTCAACGCTTCCTGTGTTTCCCTTTGTAAAATCATAGCTGCAGACTGCTTGGTAACAGCATATCCAGTCTTTGGCCCCACACCAAGTGCATTCCATATCTTCCATCCGATACCATGTGTTCCATCATTTTCATCCATAAGATACCGAGCAATAAAAACATTGCCCAGCCGACTATGTATTTCTTTATTTGTGCAAATATTCCATAGCAGGTTTCCAGGGCCGCCAAATGCTTCTGCTGCATGCCATCTTGCTTCAATCGGCACACCGTTGATGCCGCACATCATGCCAGCAATATCCATGGCGTTTTCCTCCGTTACATGGCCAAGCACATCCATAATCACATTTTCAAGTGCCATATGCCCATCATAGGCCAGGGCAGATACGATACGTTCCAGGAGTTCTTTGTAAGACATGCCAGGTGCTGTATTGCCAGTGATGACAATAGCGTCACGCAGCACAGAATGCCAGCTATCAGGCAAAGCATGGAACTGTGAACCCAAACCATATATAGTGTCTGCCTCATAGCCCACTATAAGGATCCATTCCATTTCGTTTTCTAACCGCAGCAGTGCCGGAAAACCAGCATCCAAAAAGCTTTTCATCGTGGAAAGCACCTCTTCTTGTGCGCTTGCGCCGTCAAAGCGCAGATAGGAAAATCCTGCAAACCGCGCCAGTTCATTGACAAAACTCTCATCCCACCGCCAGCCGTTGGAAAATCCCGGCAAGGAATGGGGTTCCACGGTGTCATCCCACGGATAATCGAAACCAAAAGCCAGTGTCGATGCTGTCAAAAGACAGTGGTAGATAGACTCCTGATGGCGTTCCAGCAGACGGTCGCCGCAGGAGCTGCAATGGATGCAATAACGGCGGTTTCTCCCACACCAATATGGCGTCTCTTCCGTATATCCGCGTACAATGACCAACGCAGACGCAAGTGCCGCAGTAAAGCTGTCCGATTCCGCACCTACCGGAAAGGGTACCTGATGTTCTAAGATTTTTTTCATATCCCTATGACCATAGCCTTTCCCTGTTCCGTGTTCGCGAAACATGTTCCCTGACCACTGAATCTGTAAAGGCTTCCTTTCTTTGCTTTGCACCAGCCCGTTAAAAGTTTTATAGCTTTTTTGGCCAACGGTTGGCAGGGATCATGCCGCTGTGAAGCCTTTGCCCCTGGAGGGCGGCAGACATGAGATCGTCTCCAGCCAACACCGTGTCCGGTATCCGGCTTTAGAGATCCAGCCGCATGATACACTCTTCATTCTCCACTTCCCCGGTATCATAGAACCCAACCTTCTCATACACATGCCATGCACGCCCGTTCTCCCGGCTACAGTCCAAAATCATAAAATCGTATTTACCGCTCTCTCTGGCCAGATGTATGATCTGCCGCAGCGCTTCCGTACCATAACCCTTACCTATGTTTTCTTCCGCAACCAGGATCCTCCAGATTACCAGACACCGTTCCTCCAGATCCTCGTCCAGCATCATGAAACCTACAAGTTTGTCCTCCTCATAGATGGCAAATGGATACACATCACCTGCCTGGCGGAAAAGCCATGCCTGGGCCAGGGAATAGACATTCGCTGCCACGAAAGTCTCTCCCTCTGGCCTCTTCATCTGAACGATCTGATCAAAATTATCCTCCGTGATTGCCCTGAACTGAATCATTGTAATATCCCCCTTCTTTAAAGTTAAATCAGCTTTTCAAAGACAGCCCCATCCGCCAAATTGAACAAATAACTTTCCCTGGCATTATGGCCGTCATTCACCCTATGTATAGGCCACTTTTACAGCCTGGATCTTTTCTGACATTCTTGATCTTTTTTCCACGGCCTTTGGGCTTTTTCGGGGTCAATCCGCAAGTCTATGCCTAATTGGGAGACAATATATGCCTAACAAAATCGTTTTCCTCCCTTTCTCCCCAAGCATACCATCGTGCCCGGTCTTCCGTGTAAACAATGCCTGGTTCCTATCTGCAACTGAAATAAACTTTGCCCCCTGCCTTGCCATTTTTTAATCAAAGAATATAATCGGTGATGCAATCATACCAATGAACATAGGTGATGCCATTTACAGTAAGCCTATCGTTCTCCGGCAACTGTTCGCTCCACTTTTTCTGATAGCCTTCGGCCGCCCAATCGTCACGATTGAATCTGCGCCACAGAATCGTCCTTCCGTCTTTGTCCAGGAACTGCTCCGAAACCACGCCACAGTTATAAGTTCCAATAACCATCACGCACACTGTATCATAGCTCCTGCCACCAATAGCAACAGTGTATCTTCCAACGATATCCAGGAGAAAATCCTTTTTCGCGCTTGTGACAGTTGCTCCAACTCTCTTAATATCACCTTTTATTTCCAGATGAGTTTCATTGCCACAATTGTCTTCGCCAAATCCCCAGTTAAGCATAAATTCATTGCCATCAAGGAAGGTAATATAGCTGCGGGCATCCCCATCATCTCTGAAAGCTGCCAGATAACGGCAATGTGTATCTGTAAGCTGTGCGACGAAAGTGCGGTTTGCCACTTCGCTTTTATCCGAGTATGATGCTTCTCTTGCCGTAAGCTCTACGCCTTCAATACCGTGGACCTTGGCCCTGCCTGTGACTTGCATATCATATATATGGATATATTTGCGGGACGGGATATCATACATACCCCAAGATATTTTTTCACCAAGCTTGGGAACCAAAAACCATCCCATGAGCTCTTCCCACTTTACAGAAAAGGGAGCCCCGGGGCTTATTTCAATTTTGTATTCGGGAATAAATTCGGGTAACTTTTTCATATGGTTTTCTCCTTTGATACATCAGAAATTTTGTTTTACTGTATACATCCTTCTTTTTACTGTCCCAATGGGAATATCCAGTTATCATAAATACAACCATCCCTGCCATTTTGAATGATAAAATTCCGACAGGCATACTTTAGCTATTTTTCTTTTGGTATTCTGTTCCCCATGAAAACATCGCGTCCAAAACAGGTTTCAGGCTAAAGCCTGTTTCAGTAAGGGTATATTCTACCCGTGGCGGTACTTCTGGATAAATTTTGCGGGTAAGCAGCCCATTTTCTTCCATTGAGCGTAAATTGGCAGTCAATACTTTTTGCGAAATGTTTCCAACAGATTTTTTTAACTCCCCAAAACGCTTTGTGCCTTCCAGCAGGTCACGGATAATCAGAACTTTCCAGCGGTCACTGATAAGCATCAAAGTGGTTTCTACAGGACAGGCAGGTAAAATTTTTTCCATCAGAATCCCCCATTTCTTCACAATAGTTTCCTTTGGGTAACTACGGCACAATAAAGTTCCTACTTTATATTTTCTCCCTACGGATATATTATAATCTTGCCAGCGGGAAAAAACAAGCCGCAGGCAAAACCCAAAAAAGAAAAACAGGAGGAACGGAACTATGAAAATCGCGGTTATTTGTGCAAATGGTAAAGCAGAATATTTTTTGTCACTGATAAATAATGCCCCTTACAGGCAATAGAAAGGAGAACGCTATGACACAGGCAGAAAGGCTTAGTTTTCTGATAAAATATCTCATAAGCGAAGATAACGGGCTAACATCATTCCATATTCCTGTGGAGGAAAATGAAAGGAAACGGCTGTTACGCTCCCTTATGAATATCCGCCCGCCAAAACCAGTTACAAAGGAGTTTTTGGACATACAGGACGAATATTTACAAGAGGAAAAAATAGAAAAAGGCATTATCTCTTTAGCAGATATCCCCTCAATGGAATCCGGGATTTATTTATGGCAGGGCGATATTACACGTTTATCTGTAGACGCTATTGTAAACGCTGCTAATAGTGCTATGTTAGGCTGTTTTGTTCCCTGTCATGGGTGTATTGATAACGCCATCCATTCTGCTGCCGGTATAGGGCTCCGCCTGGAATGTTCCCGTATCATGGAAAAGCAGAAAATAAAAGAACCTACTGGAAAATCCAAAATAACAAAAGCCTATAATCTCCCCTGCCGCTACGTTCTCCATACTGTCGGCCCGGTTATCTACGGAAAAGTTACAAAAGAAGATCGCGGCTTGCTATCAGAGTGTTACCGCTCCTGTTTGGAACTTGCTGCAGAATATCAGTTAAAAAGCATTGCTTTTTGTTGCATTTCTACAGGGGAGTTCCATTTCCCAAATGAAGCCGCCGCCGAAATAGCGATCCAGACGGTAAAAGATTATCAGAAAAGTAACCCAGGTGATTTGGAGGTGGTCTTTAATGTTTTCAAAGATTGCGATTACGAAATCTACAAACAGTTATTGGGATAATATCAAAAAAGTGAAAATAAAAATCCAGAATGCAGAGGCTGTCTTAATAGGTGCCGGGGCAGGGCTGTCCGCCTCTGCCGGGTTTACTTATTCCGGAAAGAGGTTTGAAGATAACTTCCCGGATTTCATAGCAAAATATCATTTTAAGGATATGTATTCAGCGGGCTTTTATCCCTACAAAACATTAGAAGAACATTGGGCGTATTGGAGCCGTTACATTTTTATGAACCGTTACCAAAATGCGCCGAAAAGCGTCTATCATGATTTGTACAATTTGGTACAGGGAAAGGATTATTTTGTTTTAACAACAAATGTAGACCATTGTTTCCAAAAGGCAGGTTTTGATAAGCACAGGCTATTTTATACCCAGGGCGACTATGGGTTATGGCAATGCGCAAAGCCTTGCCACAATAGAACGTATGATAACGGGCCCATGATCAAAAAAATGGTTGCTGAACAAAAGAATATGCGTATTCCGTCCCAATTAGTTCCACATTGCCCGGTCTGCGGTGCGCCTATGTCAATGAATTTACGGGCAGACAATACCTTTGTTGAAGATAATGGCTGGCATATAGCGGCAGACAGGTATCAAACTTTTGTAAGCCGCCATAAAGACTTGGCTATTGTATATTTGGAATTGGGTGTTGGCAGTAATACACCGGGAATTATTAAATATCCCTTTTGGCAAATGGCCTATCATAATCCCAATGCCACTTATATATGTGTCAACCTGCCAGAAACCTATATCCCAACCGAAATCCAAAAACAGTCTATCGGTATTGCCAATGATATTGGGGAAACTTTGAACCATATAAAAACAGTTTAGCAGGACAAACAGTTGCTTCCTTAATTTTATAGGGGTATTGCACAAGGTACATCGTTTTGCTAAAAAATGGCGGCAGTCCTTTTCATAAAAAGAAACTGCCGCACTTAAAACTGTCAACAGCTCTATGGCAGTTCCAAGGTTTCATACAAATATCCTACATCACAAAATCAAACAGACTGATCTGATTAGATTCCGGTAAATTACCCAGCAGCTGCAAACTGTCCATCAGATCCACCACTGTCTTAGACACCTTGGTCCTCTGGCGGAAGTCATCCTTGGAAAGGAACGCCCCGTCCTTTGCCGCCTCTACAATAGCGTCCGCCGCCTTTTCCCCCAGCCCGTCAATACTGTTGAGGGAAGGCATCAGCTTCTCCCCCACGATCTGAAAGTTCCGGGAATGGGCGGTAAAAATATCTATGGGGATAAAGTCAAATCCCCTGGCGTACATTTCCTGGACGATCTTCATATCCTTATAGGAATCCTGTTCCTTTTTGGCCAGGGTATCCCATCTTCTCTTATAATCCGCCATCACATTTTCCAGATGCTTCTGCCCCTGGCACATCAGCTCATAGGAAAACGCCGATGCACGGATGGAAAAAAAGGAAGCATAGTAGGCTAGGGGATGGTTGATCTTACAGTAAGCAATGCGCCAGGCCATCATGACATAAGCCGCCGCATGGGCTTTGGGGAACATGTATTTGATCTTTTTGCAGGACCAGATATACCAGTCCGGCACCCCCTTTTCCTGCATGGCCTCCTCCCATTCCGGCTTTAAGCCTTTCCCCTTGCGCACGCTCTCCATGATCGTAAAGGACAGGGCGCTGTCCACTCCCTGGTTGATCAGGTAGATCATAATATCGTCACGGCAGCAGATTGCCGTGGAAATCGTGGCTTTGCCATCCAGGATCAATGTCTGGGCGTTTCCCAGCCATACGTCCGTCCCATGCCCCAGCCCGGATATCCTGATCAGGTCCGAGAGCCGCTGGGGCTTGGTGTCAAGGAGCATCTGGATAACGAACTCTGTCCCAAACTCCGGGATGCCAAGGGAGCCCACAGGGCAGCCGTCTATCTGCTCCGGGGTAATGCCAAGGGCAGAGGTATTCTGGAACAGGGACATTACCTGGGGGTCGTCCAGGGGGATCTTGGTAGGGTCTATCCCTGTGAGGTCCTGGAGCATACGGATCATGGTGGGATCATCGTGTCCCAGGATATCAAGCTTTAACAGGTTATGGTCGATGGAGTGGTAGTCAAAGTGGGTCGTCACAATATCCGTCTCCATATCATTGGCAGGATGCTGCACAGGGGTAAAGGAATTGATATCCTCCCCCATAGGCAGCACGATGATCCCCCCGGGATGCTGCCCGGTGCTGCGCCTGATACCTGTGCAGCCCCCCACGATCCGGTTGATCTCGCACACCCGCTTCCTGCTGCCATGTTCCTCATAATAGTTCTTCACATACCCAAAGGCAGTCTTATCCGCAAGGGTGGCAATGGTCCCTGCCCGGTAGGTCTGTCCTGCGCCGAAGATCACCTCTGTGTATTTGTGTGCCTTGCTCTGGTATTCCCCGGAAAAGTTCAGGTCAATGTCCGGCTCCTTATCCCCCTTAAATCCCAGGAAGGTTTCAAAGGGAATATCAAACCCGTCCTTTGCCAGGGGCTTGCCGCACTTCGGGCAGATCTTGTCCGGCATATCGCACCCGGCATTTCCCGCAAAGGCTTTTACCTCCGGGGAGTCGAAATCATAATAAAAACAATTGGGGCACCGATAATGGGCGCTTAAAGAATTTACTTCCGTGATCCCTGCCATAAAAGCCACCAGGGAAGAGCCTACGGAGCCACGGGAGCCTACCAGATAGCCATCCTCCACGGACTTCCACACCAATTTCTGGGCGATAATGTACATTACCGCAAAGCCGTTGGTGATAATGGAATGGAGCTCCTTTTCCAGCCTGTCCTTTACAATCTGGGGAAGCTCCTTACCGTAAAGCTCATGGGCCCGGTTATAGCAGATATCCGTCAAGGTCTTGTCGCTGTCCGGGATCACCGGGGCGCACTTGTCCGGGCGCACCGGGGCCATCACGTCAATCCTGTCCGCGATCTTATTGGTGTTGGTGACCACCACCTCCTCCGCCTTGTCGCTTCCCAGATAGGCAAACTCCTGCAGCATCTCCTCCGTGGTTCGCAGGTACAGGGGTGCCTGGTTGTCCGCATCCGCAAAGCCCTTGCCTGCCATGATGATCCGGCGGTAGACCTCATCCTCCGGGTCAAGGAAATGCACGTCGCAGGTGGCTACCACCGGCTTATGGAACTCTTCCCCCAGGGCAACGATCTTCCGGTTCATGTCCATAATATCCTCCATGCTGTTGATGGCGGATATTCTTTCCGATTCAACCATAAATTGATTGTTGCCAAGAGGCTGGATCTCCAGATAGTCATAAAAGTCCACAATCCTGGCGATCTCTGTATCCGGTTTCCCATCCAGGAGCCCCCGGTAAAGCTCCCCTGCCTCGCAGGCGCTGCCCAAGATCAGCCCCTCCCGGTGTTTCATGAGAAAGCTTTTGGGAACCCTTGGGCGTTTGCTGAAATAGGTCAGGTGGGACTCTGACACAAGGGTGTAGAGATTCTCCCTCCCGATGTTGTTCTCTGCCAGGATGATGGCATGGTAGGAGGGCAGGCGCTTTACAATGTCCGGGCTGGAATCCCCCATGGCGTTTACCTTGGCAAGGGTATCTGCCCCTGCTTCCTTCAGCATGGGGATAAATTTCACGAAGATCTCTGCCGTGGCTTCCGCATCCTCCACCGCCCGGTGATGATTTTCCAGGGAGATCCCCAGGGTCTTCGCCACAGCGTCCAGGGTATGCTTGGCCTGGTGGGGGAGCAGGATCCTGGCGATCCCCACTGTGTCCACATAGGTAAACTCCCTGGCCATATTCTGCCGCCGGGCATTCTCCTTGATAAAGCCCATATCAAAACTGGCATTGTGGGCAACCAGCACAGCCCCGCCGCAAAAAGCCAGAAATTCCGGCAATACCTGCTCAATGAAAGGGGCATCCATTACCATGCTGTCATTAATGCCTGTGAGCTTTTCGATCTCAAAAGGGATGGGGACATCCGGGTTGACAAAAGAAGAAAACCGGTCTGTGATCTTTCCCTTCTCCACCTTCACCGCCCCGATCTCAATGATCCGGTTATTTACCGGTGAAAAGCCCGTGGTCTCAATATCAAATACCACAAAATCCGCGTTAAAGTCCTGCCCCGACTCCCCTGTCACGATTTCCTGCAGGTCGTCCACCAGATAAGCTTCCATGCCATAGATGATCTTAAAAAAGTCCTGCTTGTCCGGGTTTTCCTCCCCTGCTTCCTTGCGTTTTGCTTTCTCAGCCTTCCACAGATCCTCCCACACATGGTTGGCATCGGGAAATGACTGGACCACCCCATGGTCTGTGATGGCAATGGCAGGATGCCCCCACTGGTAGGCCCGTTTGACAATGTCCTTCGCCTCGGATACCCCGTCCATATCGCTCATCTTGGTATGGCAGTGAAGCTCCACCCTTTTGCGGGCGCTGTTGTCCTTGCGGGAGTTGGTAAAGTCGGGGATTTTCTTGATCCCCGCCAGGGAACCGATGGTAAGCTCGTTGTCAAATTTATCTATGGATGTAACCCCTTTTACCTTAACAAAAGCGCCTTTTTTGATCCCCCCGGTAAGCTCCGCCACCTGGTCGTTGTGGGCAAAGAGCTTGATGGTCATGGTGTCGGTAAAATCCGTCACATCAAACATCAGTATGGTTCTCTCGTTCTTGATCTCACGGGAATCGAAGCTGATAATCTTCCCACGGATGACCACCTCCCCCATTTCTCCCACGATATCTTCCATGAGCATGGCTTCTTCCTCAAAGTCACGCCCATAAATTACGTCCGGGTTGTCAGAACGCTTCACCCCGCGCCTTAGATCCCCTCCTTTGCCCTTGCCAAAATCGCCTTTGCGGAAGCCCTTTCTCTCCCCGTTCCCGGAAAAAGCGGCAACGCTTCCCCCTGCCCCGGCTCCTGGGGCTTCCGGCTTCTTCGCCATAGCTGCCCCTGCACCTTCTGCTTTTTTCCCTTTGCGCAGGGTGGGCTTTGGCCCTGGTTCCCCTTCCGCCTGGGGCAGGCTTCCGGCCAGGCTCCCTGCCACAGCGCTGCCCACCCCTGCTGCCCGGGCGGCGATCTCCGCCACCTGCCGGGCAATCTTCAGGTCGTCCTCCTCCCGGTACTTGCTGGCTTTCTTTTCTTTATAATCCATCTCGCAGAAAACGGAAAGCCCGCAGCGCTCATGGAAGATCTTCTCCAGGATACGGGTAAGCTCCGGGGCTTTGCTCCGGGCAAACACCGTATCCTCTATGGCAAGCCGCAGTTCATTTTCCTTCGGGAAGGTAATGTCCGCCCCTTTCAACAGGTTATATTCCACAGGGCTGTACTCCCGCAGCTCCAGCAGAATGCTCTCCCGGTAGGCGTTCATCAGCTTCTCAGGGGTATACTGCCCGGACAAATGAAAACGCTCGTAAAGTTTCACCAGGATATTGTGGGTAGGGAAAAGCTGTTTTTTTATTTCCGACTCCACTTTATAGACCGTCTCTTTGGGGATCAGGTGGTCACAGGAAATGGTGGCCCTGATATAGCTTCTGTTTTTCGTGGCGGAGACCTTTTCCACCAAAACCTGCTCAAATAGATCCTGTATTTTCTTCTCCAGCTTCAATGCCGGGAAAACCTCAAAGAATTTCTTTGCCATTCCTATCCCCCTTGCCTCTTGCCAGCCGCTTCCACAGCCATATCATACCATTTCTTCTGTCCTATAAAACGGACGGTCCTTCCCAATGAGCCAGTTCTTCCCTCAGAACTGCCAGAAGCTGGCCTTCCGGGACTTTTTTCACGATTTTTCCTTTTTTGATCAGCAGCCCTTCGCCTTCGCCCCCTGCAATGCCGATATCCGCTTCCTTCGCCTCCCCAGGGCCGTTGACTGCGCAGCCCATCACAGCCACCTTAATGTCAAGGGGGAACTCCTCCGCCATCGCCTCCACCTGGCCTGCAAGCCCGATCAGGTCGATTTTCGTCCTTCCGCAGGTAGGGCAGGAAACCACTTCTATTCCTCCCTTCCGCAGCCCCAGGGTCCTAAGGATCAGCCTGGCGGACTTGATCTCCTCCACCGGGTCGCCGGTCAATGATACCCGGATGGTATCCCCGATCCCCTGATGGAGGATCAGCCCCAGCCCAATGGAGGATTTGATATTGCCGCTGATGATCCCCCCTGATTCCGTAATGCCCACATGGAGAGGATACCCCGCCCTTTGGGAGAGGATCTCATGGGCTTTGACACACATCAGCACATCCGAGGATTTGATGCTGATGACTATATTTTCATATCCCAGCTCCTCTATCATGCGCACCTTGTCCAGGGCGCTCTCTACGATCCCTTCCGCGGTGACGCCATGGTATTTTTCCACCAGTTCCTTTTCCAGGGAACCGCTGTTGACCCCCACACGGATAGGGATCCCCCGCTCCTTGGCCACAGCCACCACTGCTGCCACTTTGTCCCTGCCGCCAATATTTCCGGGATTGATCCGGATCTTGTCCGCCCCGTTTTCCATGGCGGCGATCGCCATCTGGTAGTCAAAATGGATATCCGCCACAAGGGGGATGGAGATCTGCTTTTTGATCTCCCGGACAGCCCGCGCCGCTTCCTGTGTAGGCACTGTACAGCGGACGATCTCACAGCCTGCCTTTTCCAGGCGGTGTATCTGCGCCACTGTAGCCGCCACATCCTCTGTCCTTGTATTGGTCATGGACTGTATCAAAATGGGGTTTCCTCCCCCAATCACTTTATTGCCGATGGCAACCTTTCTTGTACTTTCTCTGGTCATTCTTTCGCCCTCCTGATCTTTCCATCATACCATAGCTGTTTCCTTCCTGTCCAATGTCTTTCACACAGCTTCCTGTAAACCTTGCCCTGTTTTTTTATACCAAATCGGTATCTGGGCAGCTTTTCCAATTTCCCACGGAATGCCAAAAAGTGGACGCCAAAAACTTTTGTTTCTGGCGCCCACCTAAAGGGCCGTATTGCCTTCCTGTTTTACACTTCTCCTGTCAGGTCATGCCCCGGGCCGATCAGGCAGATATCCCCTCCGGGCAGTTCTTCCCTAGGGCTGATATCTGCAAGGGCTTTGAAGGTAATGGAAGCCATCTGCCCGCTGCCGCTAAAAAGTGGCTGGTCACCCCGGTTGGCAAATGCCAGGTTCACGGCCGCCGTGCCGTCCCCATAGCTCTTATTCACCGTCAGGTTTTCCATGCCGCCCACAGGGCTGTCCTGCCACGTTGATACAAATGCCAGGCGGGACGGGTCGTAAGCTAACACCTTACCAAATGCGTTGACATTTTGGGCGTCTTCTCCCATCACAAATACCTGGAACTGCTCTCCCTGGGACACTTTCTCCTTCTCAAAGTGAAGGAATGCCCTTCCGGATACCTTTCCTTCCTGCCTGGTACCCCCATCTAACTGGAACATGGTATAGGAATAGTCGTAGACATCATAAATACCGTTTCCATTGATATCACCGTTACGCTTCTGGATCTGGTTCACAAATGTGGCACCGTCCTTCAGGGAAGTTCCCAGGTAGTTTTTCATGTTCACATAGTCTCCCTCGGAAACCTTTTCATTTTTGTTGGTGCTTCCCACTGCAAAGGGGCTGCTTCCATCCTTTTTAAATACCGAGAGCTCGTGGGAGGCAAAATAGTTTCTGATGGACTTAACGATCTCCAGCTTCAAAAATCTGGCGCTGACGCCGTCTAAGGAAACCTGTTTGATATTCTTCTCCGCTTCGATCCCTGTATCGTAGTGCCATTCTTCCCCGGCGGCGCCATCCCATACAAGCGTCCAGTGCTTTCCGTCCAGGCCGGCGTAGATATTCATCTGCTGCACCGTACCGCTTCCATAGCTGTCCCTGGGACAATATTCGAAATGATCCAGTTCATAGGCGGAACCAAAATCGAATACCAAGGGGATCTTGTCTGTGACCACATCGTCGGCGGCAAAGAACAGTCCCCGGTAACTGTGGTCTGTGGCATATTTTAATGCGCCAGCCTCGTCCCCTCCCTCCCAGAGTATTGTCCCACCAGCGCCGATCTCATTGCGCCAGGGGTCACGCAGGGTACGCACAGCCAGTTCCTGGCTCCAGGGAGAGTACCCTTCCTGGTTTCTTGCGCGTATCTGGTAGGTGTGGCCGGAATCATAGGAAAGCCCGTCATGGAGATAGGAGATCCCTGCCCCCATCCCGTACAGTCTCCCATCCACCAGCATTTCATAGGTCCCGGCGCCCTCCACCCTGTCCCAGGCCAGCCAGATGCTCTCAGAAGTTTTCTTCCCCTCTGGCACAGACAGTTGTGGAATGGCAAGGGCAGGATTTTCTGCGTCCTTCTGCCGGGGCAGGGCATTAACGTACCCTGTGATCTCCACGCTCTGGCAGACTTTTCCTGTGTCTGCGGCCGCCAGCTTCACAGACAGCACAGGCGCCGTTGCCACATGGGCCACCAGCTCCGCCAGCTTTTCTTCTTCCCCGGAAGCATAGGTATTGATCCCCGGGTCTTCTTCATAAAACCAGATGGCTTCCCCTGGCCCTGGTATCGTCTCCCGGAAAGCCTCCCTGTCCTGGGCTTCCCTCACAGCCAGTATCTGGGAGCCGTTTTTCGCCCCGATCCCGGTGGGCCTGTCTGTGAGATGGACGATAAATGTGGTGACCCTCTGGGGCTCATATCCCTGGTAGCTTCCCTGGGACTTTTCGGCTTTCAGCACTGCCCTGTCCCCTTCCACTAAGGAGAGATATCTGGTACGGACACAGTCCCCGTAGGAAATATGGTCGATCACCCCATAGTCCTCATCCTCCTGGGTCTGGTTGGAAAGATACTTCCCATCGTCCTCGTAAACAGTGTACTGGCTTTTCCCTTCCGGCCAGAATTCTATATAGCGTTTTGTACGGTCTATCCCATCGGGGGAATTATTTTCCCCGTACATGGGAAGGATCGCCCCGCTTTTTACGAACACCGGAAGTTTCCACAGGGGTGCCTTAAAGTTATTTAAGACCTGCCCTCCCTGGTACTTCTCCCCGGAAAGATAATCAATCCAGACCTGTCCCCGGCCTGGAAGGTAAATATTGTTCCTTACATCGTTCCCCATCTCATCCGCCGCCACATTCTGGTATACCGGCGCCACAAGGATCTGGCTTCCCAGCATAAACTGGTACTGCACAGAAAGGCCGCAGGCATAAGGATCCTGGGGATATTCCAGAAACATGGCACGCACTATGGGAAGGGCGGTATCCCCGTTTCCGGTATCAATATTTGCCGCCGATACCGCACAGGTGTACAGATAAGGCATCAGCCTGGCTTTCTTTTTCATATACATACGGTTGATGCCGGTATAGGGGTCGCCGAAGGTAAAGGGAGCTTTCATATAGCTTCCCCAGCCGTCCATATTCAGCATCTGGGGGGTAAAGGATTTCCACTGATAATCCCTGGTCTGGATCAGCGCTTTCCCCCCGAAGATGCCGTCCATGTCACTGCCGATATTGGGGTTTCCGCTTAAGGAGCTTCCGATATAAGTAGGGATATGGAAGCGGATATACTCCCAGTTCCCTCCCGTCTGGTCTCCTGTCCACACACTGTTGAATCTCTGGGAACCAGCCCAGCCGTCCAGTGAGATCAGATTGGGGCGGAAGTTTTTCAGGGTGGTCACAATATCATAGGCAGTCTTTACCCCGTTTAGCTGGAAGGAGTACCCCGGCCCCACCCATGCCACGTCTGTTTTCAGGGTGGTGATCCCTCCCACCCCTACCTCCTTTTGGAAGTCCCGCAGCAGGTGCCAATAGGTCTTGTTGTCAGAATCCGGCGACAGATTGCTCTCCGTCCAAAGGCCCGAGGCTACCCCTTTGCTGTTGGCGTATTGGGTGAATTCCGCAATATTGGCAATATTGGCGTCCACTGCCTGGATCCGTTCCTTTGAACTGGTGCCGTCCTCCAGCACGCCTCCTTGCATATAGTAGCCATTCTGCCCGTACCCGCCGCCATATCCGTCGTTGGGCAGGAAGTATCCCAGAGGCATATCCTGCTCCCCATAGGTATCCAGCACATACCGGGCAGAGTACTCATAGGGGGTATCCACACTCTCCGGATACTTCTGGGCCGCCACCTTGGGACGTTCCCCGTTCAGGGACTCGGAATGCTGTCCCTCTGATAGCTGGAATCCCGCCCTCATACCGTTCTCATACCGGGTCCTCCCCTGGCTTTCAAAGGAAGCCCTGCCCTTTACCGTCCATGCCTTCTCCCCCTGATCCTCTGACCAGGCATCTCTGTTGTAGCAGTTCAGATGCCCTTCATAGAAGCCGTATTCCGGCAGCAAAATGGGGTTCCCGGTCACATGGTAATATCCCTGGAGAATATCCCTTACCACCTCCCGCCGGTCCTTTCCGCCAGAGAGAAAATAATAGGCGCTGAAGGCTGCCTCTTTATGTACGGCCTTTACGATCCCTTCCTCTTCCTTCCCAAAGTCATAGGCACCGTCGGAAAAGGTATTGCGGAGTACCCCATATCCGGATGTGGTATAATAAAAGGGCGCAGGAGATGCCACGCCGCCGTCCATCCACGCGCTCTCATTAACGATCTGTATTTTTTCACCGGTATGTACAAACCGCCCGTTCTGGGTCCCTCCCCCGAAGAAGTCCTCTTCTTCCCACAGACGCAGTCTCTGGACAGTCTCCTCTTTTGCCACCACAAGGGGCTGGGCTTCCTCCATCAGGATTTTTCCCTTTTTCTGCACCTGCATCCTGGCTGTTTCTTTTTCAAAAATAACGGACACACTTCCGCAGGCCACCTGTACGGTCTCTTGTGTCTCCCTGATCCTGGCCTCCGGCTTTGTATATGCCTGGCTGCTGTCGGGATACTGCTGGATCCTTGCTTTATGCTCCTGCTCCCTGGGCCTGGCATAGCAGGGAAAGCTCCCTTCAAAATTGGCATCATACCGGAAAATATCTTCTTCCAGAAAGGTAAGTTTCCCTTTCAACTGGTTTCCAAAGGACAGGTACACCACGTTCCTGCCATCCTGCCGTAGTGAAAACGGCGTTTTCTTTTCTTCCATATCTTTCCTCATTCCTACGCCGCCGGCCCCACCGGCATAAGCCTGATGAGGCTGGCGGCGCATCAGCTGATACCATGCCTCCCCTACATGGCCGACCCATGAAAAGTTGGCATCAGCATCAGATACCTGTCTGTGTAAATTTATTTCTGGTTCTCCAAAATTTCATACTGCTGCTTTTCAAAGTCTACCTGGACCCCAACGCCGTTGGAAAAGACGGTCTTTTGTATGTTGGGATCCCCGTTTACAAATTCGTGGCGTACCATCTGGCATTTTCCCACCTTCTCATGGAATTTGGCAACCACACTGGCCCTGGCGATCTGCTCTTTCAGCACTGTCTCCTGCCCGCCCTCAAAGGCGCCGTCGATGTTGGGGTATGCGCCGTCCCTGATCAGATAGGGGGCGCCTCCGTTGAGCAGCGCATAGAGCATGTAATCCTCCTTTTCACTTACCTGGTCCATCATCCATGGCTGGATCACACAGTCATGGTAGACCAGGTTGTAAAGGGGTACCGGCAATGCCTGCTTGGGCTCCCCTGCCTCATGCATCATAAATTCCTGGGGCGCGTAATGGCAAAATACCAGGCTTGGGACCGCCCAGTCGTTGACCTCCTCCGAGCTTGACAAGATCCCGTTGTTCAGCAGATATTCAAAGCAGCGGCAGCGTTCCTCATAGCATTCCCTTCTGGTCATCCGGTGCATGGGGTTGTCGCACTCATCCCCCTCATTGCAGGTGAACACATCCAGATACGCACAATCCAGGGCAATGCCCGCCTTTTTCAGTGCCTCAAAGTTTCTCCTTAAAAAGTGGATGGACTGGGTCCCGCACAGATAAGACTGGGGCCCCCCTGCCCATCTGCAGTGCCTGGGAATGGTGCCGTCTATCAGGCGGCAGGCCAGATTCTCGTCAAAACTGGGGGCTGTAAGATAAAAGTCACGGTACTGGTCATGGATGCCGAACAGATACCCATAGGAATGCATGGTGTCCACCAGGGATCTCATGCCTTCCCAGCCTCCTGCCGCTTCGCAGGCCGGGCCATAATCGGGATGGCAGTTGTCATATCCCGGCTCCGCCCAGCCGTCCAGATGGAGATAGAGCTTTTCCACTCCCATATCATGGAACACCTGGATCTCCTTTTCTCTCTGGGCAAAGGTGGTGAGGTTATTATTCTTTTCCGGCTTTTCCTTGTCAAAAAAATCTGAATCCGGATGGACAAAGGTCTTGATCCCCCTGTGGAGGATAGCACAGCCGATCAGGCGGTCAATGGAAGGGTTCCGCACTGCCTTTTCCTCCAGGGTGCGCAGCCGCCCTTCCTGGTCCGCATAGTCCCGGTATACTTTACAGATGTCATTATGGTCGCAGTCCTCCAGGAACGTATATCTGGCCACCCGCCGGTAGTCCATCTTCCCAAGGCTGGGCTCAAACCGCATTGCGATATGGGTGTAAGGGCCTCCTGCCGGGTGCTGTGCCTGGTACCCTGCATTCCAGGGTGTGGTACATATGGCAAGGTATCCCTCCCTGCCCCTTACCTGGGCAAACCAGGGCATGTAAGCGCCTGCGGTGCCAAAAAAACCGTCAAAGACCAGGGGCTTAAGGGCAACCTCCCAGGTATTGGGGATCAGCATCCCCTGGCGCTGGGTGATCAGTGTGTACCAGTCCTGTCTCTTTTCATCAAATTCCATAGGGCCCGGCCAGAATACCTTTTTTACCTTCAGCCCTTCTTCCTTCACAGGGATCCACTCGCAGAAAACATCCTGGGTCACCGTTTCTACCCACACAAGGGTCTGGAACTCATAGGCCGCCTGCCCTCCCTCCCTGGGGAACCCGCAGTAAGTGCTGAGGATCCCCAGGCCGGTACCTGTACGGTACTCCTGGTGGCGGATCTCCCCGGCATCGGCAAAAAGGATTTTTCCTTCTTCACATTCCAGATAGGGGGCATAATCCTTGTCCCATTTCCACACACCTCCCTCTTCCTTTTGGAAGGTAAAGGCAAGGGTCTTTTCATCAAACCTGATCTTGATCCCGTTTGTCTCAATGTTCATCTTCATCTCATTTCTGCGCGGCTTTTTTGTGCCTGCCAGGCCTGCGGATGCCGCACTGACACAAACCTGGCTATGGTGCTTTCTATAATAATATTATATAATCCTTATCTGTATTTTTCTTGTCTTATCGTCTATTTTTCTTGTACTATCATCCTCTTTTTGTTACAATATCATATGGGCGAAGTAAAATGCAGCCCCTCCAGGAGGTTTCAGTTATGGCCTATATCCCCACGGACTTAAAGCGGGAACTGGTGGTCCATGCGGTGGTCACCATCCATTACTTTGAATATATGCGTGATTTTGTTTTTGCCGGGGAATCCCATGATTTCTGGGAATTTCTCTATGTGGACAAAGGGACTGTCCTGGTAACTGCCGGGGAGCAGGATTACAGGCTCGGCGCCGGGGATATTATTTTCCATGAGCCCAATGAGTTCCATGCCATCCGCTCCATTGGCAAAAACGCGCCTAACCTGATGGCCGTCTCCTTCCTCTCCTCTTCCCCTTCCATGAAGTGTTTCGCTTCCCGCAGGGACACTTTATCCCTCACAGAGCGGGAGATCATTTCCCACCTCCTTGCCCTTGCCAGGCAGTGTTTTGCCTCCCCTCTCCACATTCCCTCTGTGGAGCAGGTGGTACTGAAGGAGGATCTGCCTTTTGGGTCCGAGCAGCTGATCCTTATGTATCTGGAAATGCTTTTGATCTCCCTGATGCAGCAGCGCCCTCCAATCCTGCACCGGATCCCAGGTTCCGCTTCTTCCTTCAGCAAATATTCCAAAAACAGCCGCCTGGAGGACATCCTTTCCTACATGGAGGCCCATATCTATGAACGGCTTTCCCTGGAAATGATATGCGGCGCTTTCTCTTTGAGCCGTTCCTCCTTACAGGCTTTATTCCATGAAAAAAAAGGCTGCGGGGCCATGGACTTCTTCCAGCATATGAAAATAGAACGGGCAAAGGAGATCATCCGGGACGGAAGCATGAATATGACTGAGCTTTCCGGCTTCCTTTCCTACAATTCCCTCCAGTACTTTTCCCGGCAGTTCAAAAAGGCGACTGGCATGTCCCCCTTAGAGTACGCCTCCAGTGTCAAGGGGATCACCCAGACAATGAATGGGGTCAGGGTACATTGAATGGCCAAAAACCTCCCCACTACTGTGCAAATGCCAACAACGGATGCCAAGCTCCGCCAGACATCCTTATGCCAACAAACGCCGTCACGCCCCGCGGGACGGCTTATTGTAACAAACGCCGCCACACTCCGCGGGACGGCTTATTGTAATAAAAACGGGCAAAAATGAACACCCATCCTGGTAGATTTTTATCCCTGCCCCACTTATAATTTATTGAAACAAAGCCAAGGAGGTAATGAACATGAGTTTAGGGAACAATCTTTTTCATGCCCGCAAAAAAAGCGGATTATCACAGGAAGAGGTTGCCGGGAAACTGGGCGTAAGCAGGCAGACAATCTCAAAATGGGAGCTTGACGAAACATTGCCCGACATCTGCCAATCCAAAAAACTTGCCAATCTGTACGGACTGTCATTGGATGAACTGATTGCATTTGATATTGATGTAAAAGAAATCCAGGATATCATCGACCGGACTGATGAGGCAGTATCAGAGAAAGTTGACTGGACAAAGGCATGGAGCAAAAAATACCCTGTCCTTGCCACTTACCGGAATGAGGTGGATATCCAAGAATACGCAGCAGGACTGGACCGGATGGTGAAAGACCTGGAAAGGAAATACGGCTATAGCCAATTGGACGCTTTCCTTGTCCTGAAAGACATTCTGGCTGTTGTCTGGGGGAACCAGAAAAACCGCCCGTAGCTTCCCGCCCAAAAAGTATCAATGACAGGGTGTGGGCAAATTA
>OFGA01000590.1_pt1 | contig 29287 bp, 24 predicted proteins | sample 1521471 | NCBI WGS metagenome assembly OFGA01 (sample SAMEA3504086, study PRJEB24116) | mouse gut metagenome | biome: mouse gut; feature: mouse-associated habitat; material: faeces | place: Denmark | collected 2011 | reverse complement strand
GCCTGTATGGAAGGTACGCATAGTCAGCTGAGTACCCGGCTCTCCGATGGACTGTGCTGCGATTATACCTACCGATTCACCTACCTGGACTGCCTCGCCGGTAGCCATATTGGCCCCATAACACTTGGCACAGATACCGATATGGGAACGGCAGGTAAGGATGGTGCGGATTTTTACCTTTTCAACAGGCTCCCCGTTCTCATCCACTCCTATGCTTAAAACTTTTGCCGCCCGGCTGGGGGTAATCATGTGGTTTTTCTTAACCAGCACGTTCCCCTCCCTGTCCTTCACATCCTCGCAGGCATACCTGCCTGTGATCCGGTCCTTCAGCCCCTCAATGGTTTCCTTCCCGTCCATAAAAGCGGATACCCACATGCCGGGAATCTCCTCCCTGCCTTCCATGCAGTCCACTTCCCGGATGATCAGTTCCTGGGAAACGTCCACCATACGCCTTGTAAGGTATCCGGAGTCCGCTGTACGTAAAGCCGTATCGGAAAGCCCCTTCCGCGCCCCGTGGGCAGACATAAAGTACTCCAGTACGTCCAGCCCTTCACGGAAGTTGGACTTAATGGGAAGCTCAATGGTCCGCCCTGTGGTATCCGCCATCAGCCCACGCATACCCGCAAGCTGCTTGATCTGCTGGTTGGAACCACGGGCACCGGAGTCCGCCATCATGAAGATATTGTTATATTTATCCAGCCCCGCCAGCAGCACGTCTGTAAGGTTCTTATCTGTTTCGTTCCAGGTTTCCACCACCGCACGGTAACGCTCTTCCTCGGTGATCAGCCCACGCCTGTAGTTCTGGGAGATCTTATCCACCGTCATCTGGGCTTCGTCCAGCATCTGCTTTTTCTGGGCAGGCACAGTCATATCGGAAATGGAAACGGTCATGGCTGCCTTGGTGGAATATTTATATCCCGTAGCCTTGATCAGGTCCAGGACCTCCGCTGTTTTGGAAGCACCATGGGTGTTGATTACTTTTTCCAGGATCTGCTTCAACTGTTTCTTCCCTACATGGAAATCCACTTCCGGCAAAAGCAGGTTCTCCGGTTTGCCCCTGTCCACATACCCTAAGTCCTGGGGAAGGATTTCATTGAACAGGAAACGCCCCAGGGTAGATTCCACCGTACCGGAAACCGCCTCGCCCTCCCCGTTCTTTTTTGTCACCCTCACCTTAATCCTGGAGTGAAGGGTACATGCGCCGTTTTCGTATGCCAGTATTGCCTCGTTCACGCTCTTATAGCTTCTGCCTTCCCCTGTAGCGCCGGGGCGCTCCTGGGTCAGGTAGTAAATGCCAAGGACCATATCCTGGGAAGGCACTGCCACAGGGCCGCCGTCAGAGGGTTTCAGGAGGTTATTAGGGGATAACAGCAGGAACCGGCATTCCGCCTGGGCTTCCACGGAAAGGGGAAGGTGCACTGCCATCTGGTCGCCGTCAAAGTCGGCATTAAAAGCGGTACAAACCAAAGGATGCAGCTTGATTGCCTTCCCTTCTACCAAGATCGGCTCAAATGCCTGGATCCCCAGCCTGTGCAGGGTAGGGGCACGGTTGAGCATTACCGGGTGCTCCTTGATCACCTCTTCCAGCACATCCCATACCTGGGTATCCAGCCGTTCCACCAGTTTCTTTGCATTCTTGATATTCTGCGAAATGCCCCTTGTGACCAGCTCCTTCATTACAAAAGGCTTGAAAAGCTCTATTGCCATTTCCTTGGGCAGGCCGCACTGGTAAATCTTAAGCTCCGGCCCTACCACGATAACGGAACGCCCGGAATAGTCTACACGCTTTCCTAACAGGTTCTGGCGGAAACGCCCGGACTTTCCTTTCAGCATATCCGAAAGGGATTTCAGCGCCCGGTTGCCGGGGCCTGTTACCGGCCTGCCCCGCCTGCCGTTATCAATCAGCGCATCCACCGCCTCCTGGAGCATCCTCTTTTCGTTGCGCACGATAATATCCGGCGCCCCCAATTCCAGAAGCCTCTTTAAGCGGTTGTTGCGGTTAATGATCCTTCTATATAAATCGTTCAGGTCAGAGGTAGCGAAACGCCCGCCATCCAACTGCACCATGGGCCGGAGGTCCGGAGGGATTACCGGGATCGCGTCCATGATCATCCAGGAAGGCTCGTTTCCGGATTCCCGGAAAGCCTCCACCACTTCCAGCCTTTTGATAATCCTTGCCCGCTTCTGGCCCGTGGACTCTTTCAGCCCTGTTTTCAGTTCTTCTGCTTCTGTTTCAAGGTCGATTGCCTGGAGCAGTTCCTTGATGGCCTCCGCCCCCATGCCCACACGGAAACGGTTCCCCCAGGCCTCCCTTGCGTCCTGGTATTCCTTTTCGGATAAGACCTGCTTATAATCAAGCTCCGTCTCCCCCTTATCCAGGACAATATAAGAGGCAAAATACAAAACCTTCTCCAGCACCCTGGGTGATAAATCCAGGATCAGCCCCATCCGGCTGGGAATTCCCTTAAAATACCAGATATGGGACACAGGCGCTGCAAGCTCTATATGCCCCATGCGCTCCCTGCGGACGCTGGATTTGGTCACTTCCACCCCGCAGCGGTCACAGACAACGCCCTTATACCTGATCTTCTTATATTTACCGCAGTGGCACTCCCAGTCCTTGCTGGGGCCGAATATCCTCTCGCAGAACAGGCCGTCCTTCTCCGGCTTTAAGGTCCTGTAGTTAATGGTTTCCGGCTTCTGCACTTCCCCCCTGGACCATTCCTTGATCTTCTCGGGGGATGCTAACCCGATCCTGATGGCATCAAAGGTCATCGGCTGATATACTTCTTGCTTTGTTTCTGACATTGCGATATCATACTCCTTTCCTGTTGGGAGAGAAAATTTCGTTTACTCTATATAATCGGAATCCAGCGCTTCGTCGAAATCTTCCTCGAAACTATCGTCCAGTTCCTCCTCATCCTCTTCATCTGCGCTTACCAGCTCGCCGCTGTCCTCGTCAAATTCCTGCTGCTGGTATCCCATCGCGCCAAAGGAGCCTTTGTCATAATCATAATTCTTATCGTCCCCCTCGATCTCATAACGGTAATCCGTATCCCCGTAATCGATCGTCTCCATGATCTCGACTTCGGTGTTGTCCTCACGCAGCACCCGCACATCCAGCCCCAGGGACTGGAGTTCCTTTAGCAATACCTTAAAGGACTCAGGGATGCCGGGCTCAGGGATATTGTCTCCCTTGATGATCGCCTCATAGGTCTTGACACGCCCCACCACGTCGTCGGATTTCACCGTCAGGATCTCCTGCAGGGTATAGGACGCCCCATAAGCTTCCAGGGCCCAAACCTCCATTTCCCCGAAACGCTGCCCGCCGAACTGGGCTTTTCCGCCCAGGGGCTGCTGGGTCACCAGGGAGTAAGGGCCTGTGGAACGGGCATGGATCTTATCATCAACCAGATGGTGGAGCTTTAAGTAATGCATATGGCCAATGGTAACCGGGCTGTCAAAATACTCCCCTGTCCTGCCGTCCCGGAGCCGCACTTTGCCGTCCCTGGAAATAGGGACACCCTTCCACAGCTCCCTGTGGTCCCGGTTTTTGGACAGATACTCCATCACCTCGGGAAGCAGCTCTTCCTGATGCTTTGCCTCAAACTCCTCCCAGCTTAAATTGACGTAATCGTTCGCCAGGTCCAGAGTGTCCATAATATCGTTCTCGTTGGCACCGTCAAATACCGGGGTGGCAACGTTAAAGCCAAGGGCCTTAGCCGCCAGGGAAAGGTGGATCTCCAATACCTGTCCAATGTTCATACGGGAAGGCACGCCCAGAGGGTTTAACACAATATCCAGCGGCCGCCCGTTGGGAAGATAAGGCATATCCTCCACCGGGAGCACACGGGAAACCACACCCTTGTTGCCATGGCGGCCCGCCATCTTATCCCCTACGGAGATCTTTCTTTTCTGGGCAATATAAATACGCACTGCCTGGTTTACACCAGGGGAGAGCTCGTCGCCGTTATCCCTGGTAAAGACCTTGGCATCCACAATGATACCGTACTCCCCGTGGGGTACTTTCAGGGACGTGTCCCTGACTTCCCTGGCCTTTTCACCGAAGATTGCCCGCAGGAGCCGTTCTTCGGCAGTAAGCTCCGTTTCCCCTTTGGGAGTGACCTTGCCTACCAGAATATCCCCCGCACGCACTTCCGCGCCGATACGGATGATCCCCCGGTCGTCCAGGTCCTTCAAGGCGTCGTCACCTACACCGGGGACGTCCCTGGTGATCTCTTCAGGCCCTAACTTGGTATCCCTTGCCTCCGCTTCATATTCTTCAATGTGCACAGAGGTATATACATCCTCCTGCACCAGCCTTTCACTTAACAAAACAGCATCTTCGTAGTTGTAGCCCTCCCAGGTCATAAACCCGATAAGGGGGTTTTTGCCAAGGGCAAGCTCCCCTTCCGAGGTGGATGGTCCGTCCGCAATCACCTGCCCTGCCCTTACATGCTCGCCCTTTAACACAATGGGTTTTTGGTTGTAGCAGTTGGACTGGTTACTGCGGGAAAACTTGGTCAGGTTGAATTCCATCTTTTCCCCGTCGTCGCAGGTCATTCGGATGAGCTTGGAGGATACGTAATTGATCACCCCCGGCTTCTTTGCCACCACGCACACACCCGAGTCCACCGCCGCCTTGGGTTCCATACCAGTCCCCACTGCCGGGGCTTCTGTAGTAAGAAGGGGCACTGCCTGGCGCTGCATGTTAGAACCCATAAGGGCCCGGTTTGCATCATCGTTTTCCAGGAAGGGGATCAGTGCTGTTGCCACGGAAAACACCATTTTCGGCGACACGTCCATATAGTCAAACATCGCCTTGGGATATTCGGAAGTTTCCTCCCTGTAACGGCCGGATACCGTATTTCTCACAAAATGCCCTTCCCCGTCCAAGGCCTCATTTGCCTGGGCCACATGGTAATTGTCTTCCTCATCAGCGGTCATGTAGACCACTTCCTCCGTAACCCTGGGGTTGGCAGGGTCTGTCTTATCTATCTTACGGTAAGGTGCCTCCACAAAACCGTACTCATTAATCCTGGCGTAGGAAGCCAGGGAGTTGATCAGGCCGATGTTAGGGCCCTCTGGTGTCTCAATAGGGCACATCCTCCCGTAATGGGAGTAGTGGACGTCCCGGACCTCGAATCCTGCCCGGTCCCTGGAAAGGCCGCCTGGCCCTAAGGCCGAGAGACGCCTCTTATGGGTAAGCTCACCTAAGGGGTTGTTCTGGTCCATAAACTGGGAAAGCTGGGAGGAACCGAAGAATTCCTTCACCGCTGCCTGCACCGGTTTAATGTTGATCAGTACCTGGGGAGAAATCTCCTCCGCGTCATGGGTGGTCATGCGCTCCCGCACCACCCTCTCTAAACGGGATAACCCTATCCGGTACTGGTTCTGCAGAAGTTCCCCTACGGCACGGATACGCCTGTTGCCCAGGTGGTCGATATCATCATCGTTCCCAATGCCGTATTCCAAATGTATATTATAGTTAATAGAGGCAATAATGTCCTCTTTGGTAATATGTTTAGGTATCAGTTCGTGTACATTCTTTTTGATGGCATCCGCCAGTTCTGCCGGGTCGGAGCCGAATTCCTCAATAATCTGGGCAAGCACCGGATAATATACATGCTCTGTAATCCCCAGTTCCCTGGGATTGCAGTCCACAAAGCCAGTGATGTCCACCATCATATTGGAGAGGACTTTTACGTTCTTTTCTTCTGTCTGTACATAGACATAGGGAACCGCCGCATTCTGGATCTGGTCTGCAAGCTCTAAGGTCACTTTATCCCCTGCCGCTGCCAGCACTTCCCCAGTCTGGATATCCACCACATCCTCCGCCAGGACCTGGTTCCGCAGCCTGTTACGGAAGGATAATTTTTTGTTGAATTTATACCTGCCCACCTTCGCCAAATCATATCTACGGGGATCAAAAAACATTGCATTGATAAGGCTCTCCGCGCTTTCAACGCTTAAAGGCTCGCCAGGGCGGATCTTCTTATATAACTCTAAAAGACCTTCCTGATAATTACTCGAAACGTCTTTGGAAAAGCTTGCTTCAATTTTGGGTTCGTCACCGAACAGCTCCCTGATCTCATCATTGGAACCTACGCCCAGCGCCCTGATCAATACCGTGATCGGGACTTTCCTGGTCCTGTCTACACGTACATAAAATATATCATTGGAATCTGTTTCATACTCCAGCCACGCACCGCGGTTGGGAATTACAGTGGAAGAAAACAGCCGCTTCCCAATCTTATCGTGGCTGATCGCATAGTAAATGCCCGGAGAGCGGACAAGCTGGCTGACGATAACACGCTCGGCGCCGTTGATCACAAACGTGCCTGTCTCTGTCATAAGGGGAAGGTCGCCCATAAAAATTTCATGCTCGGTGATTTCTTCCTTTTCCTTATTGTAAAGACGGACTCTGACCTTTAAAGGGGCTGCATAGGTCGCATCTCTTTCTTTACACTTCTCAATAGAATACTTTACATCATCTTCGCACAGCTCGAAATCAACAAACTCCAGGCTTAAATGCCCGCTGTAGTCAGCGATTGGCGAAATGTCGTCAAACACTTCCTTCAGTCCTTCTTTCAGGAACCATTCGTAGGAATCCTTCTGGACTTCGATCAGGTCCGGCATTTCCAGAACCTCTTTCTGCCGTGAATAACTCATACGCATGTTCCTGCCTGTGGCAATAGGACGTATCCTGTTCTTTTCCATTGACTATTCACCCCGTTCTTTATATAATTTAATGAAGGCAACAGGTGCCATCATTGCCAAAAAAGCATACCACACCACAATAGTGCACTTTCCATTCTACTACAAGCTGAAAAAGCCGTCAACTAATATTTTCCTAATTTTCACATAATTGTTGTTATTGTGCTACTGTTTACATCAATCTGTACCTGCCGCCAGCCGCCGCAAATGCCGTACACCTTTACTGCCTAAAAAATAACAGGCTGTGTACCGCAGTATGCATGTACACAGCCTGGCAATTCCAATCCGGAATTTACTTTAAGGTAACTTTAGCGCCTTCAGCTTCCAGTTTTGTCTTAACTTCCTCAGCTTCGTCCTTGGATACGCCTTCCTTTACGTTCTTAGGAGCGGAATCAACAAGGTCTTTTGCTTCTTTCAGGCCAAGGCCTGTAGCTTCACGTACCACTTTGATGACTTTAACCTTATTAGGGCCAACTTCGGTAAGCTCTACGTCAAACTCGGTCTTCTCTTCTTCCTGGGGAGCGTCCCCTGCTGCTGCTGCAACTACAACGCCTGCTGCTGCGGATACACCAAATTCTTCTTCACATGCTTTTACAAGGTCGTTTAATTCCAATACGCTAAGCTCTTTGATAGCGTCGATAAATTCCTGTGTGGATAACTTTGCCATTTTCTTTTCCTCCATTTTATTATTTTCTCTTTAACAAATCCGTTTCCGCAATCCCATGCCCCGCCTGGCGCACAGCACTGCCTTATTCTGCTGCGGCTGCTTCCGCAGGAGCTTCGCCGTCTTTTTCTGCAATCTGCTTGATAACACGCGCGAAGTTTGTAATAGGTGACTGCATACTGCCAAACAATCTGCCAAGCAGCACTTCCCTTGAAGGGATTTTGGCAATTTCTGCAATTCCCTGGGCATCATATTCAGTGCCTTCCACAATTCCGCCTTTAATTTCCAGCTTGTCTGCCCCCTTGGCAAATTCGCAAAGGATTCTTGCAGGCGCTGTTGCATCCGTTGTGGAAATGGCAACCGCGCTGGGTCCTTCCAGATAATGGGAAAGGCATTCGCAATCGGTTCCCTTGAATGCAAAATTCATCATTGTGTTTTTGTAAACCTTGTAAGTAATGCCCGCTTCACGGAACTGCTGGCGGAGTTTGGTGTCCTGCTCTACCGTAAGCCCGCGGTAGTCCACAAGCACAACAGACTGGGCATCCTTAATATTGGCGGAAATCTCGTCAATAACAGGTTTCTTCATTTCAATTTTTGCCACTGTTCTTTACCTCCTGTTAGATTTTATCGCCGAACGAAGGGTTATGACTTTTGCAGGGCAAAAATTCTCCTGCCCATAGGCACAGCTTTTGCTTATGTGCCTGCATATAAAAAGCCCTTCCAAAGACAGAAGGGCAGAAAATCACTGTTTACTCTTCTCCTCGGTAGGCGGTATGCTTACGCCTTTCCCTGTATATACCAGGTCCGGCACCTACTGTCTTCGGCATGGTTATTATAACCTTGTTTACCATAACATATATAAGCGGCTGTGTCAACGGATTTTTTGGCCAATCATAGCAATTTTTCAGCATCTTTTCACTGTTTGCCCACAAACCCGTCACCGTCTATCACGACTCCCGGTGACAGTTCCCGCATATAAGCCAAAATCCTCTCTTTTTCTTCCCCGTGGGCCATATCCACCCGGCAGCCCGACTGGATGGCCGGGATAAACTGCAAAGATTTCAGGCCATCCTTATCAACCGTCACCTGGACCATGCCTGTGTCCAGGGTTTTGGAACTGAACCAGAAGTTCCCCAGGCTGTAAATTACCGGGGTATCCCCATAGTAGGTAATTCCCTGGAGGCAATGGGGGTGGTCCCCTATGATCAGGTCCGCCCCTGCATTGGCAAGCCCCGGTGCCTGGTCAAGCTGCGCCCAGTCTGCCTGCGCCTGGTTCTCCGTTCCCCAGTGGACGCACACAATGACAAAATCGCTGTTTTCTTTGGCTGTTTTCACTGTCTCATACAGCTTCCCGGGATTCAGGCAGCGGAAAACCCCGGGGCTGTTTTCCGTTGCCCCTTTGGTATCGGGATTTTCCAGCCGTTCAATCTGGGTGGCCGCCACCAGCGCAATCTTGATGTCGTTCACAATAAAGTAAAGGGGGGCAGAGGCTTCCTTAATATTCCTGCCCGCGCCAATACCAAAAATTCCCGCCGCCTCCAGCGTGTCCAGGGTATCTAACAGCCCAATCTCCCCAAAATCATAGGTATGGTTGTTGGCAATGACCGCCACATCCGCCCCCATGTCATGAAGGTAGGACACCATATTGGTATCCGCCCGGAAGGTAAAGGCCTTCCCTTCTGTGGGGGTCCCCCTGTTGGTGTAGGGGAATTCATTGTTGATGGCCATAATGTCTATGTTCCGCATCCTTTCAAGCAGTTCCCCGGAGATGCCCTCTTCTATGGCTCCCCCCCGGCTTAAGAATGCCACCATAACGGCATAGGCGTCGTCCAGCAGGATATCCCCTGTAAATCCCAGGGTCACCTCTTCTTTGTCCTTTGCCTGCCAGGGGACGATCCTGTTTTCCTTCATATAGGCTTCATCTGCAAGCACCTCCCCATACCTGGTGTTTGGCAAATCCTCCTCCGGTCCCCCCACAGCCCCCGCCATGGTTTCTTTGATCTCATCCCCGCCTTTGGGAATGCTCTCCCACAAAAAATCTTCCCAGGGCTTTCCCTCCCCAAGGGTGTTTTCCCCAAAGGGACCCTTTCCCTCTTCTTTTGGGGCCAAAGCGTCCCCTTTTGCACTTTTTTCCTCCCCTGCCCCGGCTATGGCCAAGGTTTTTGCTATTAGGAGTATCAATATCCCAGCGGAAAGCACCAAAAACAGTGTCAGGAGAAATACCGGAAGGGGGCCTTTAAAAGCGCCTTTCCTCTTACTTCTTTTGTTTGCATTTGATTTTTTTTTACCTGCTTTCATTCTCATACTTACTAGGATAACACATTCTGCCAAATCTGCAACTTTTAATTCTCCGCACCCAGGGTAAGGGCATACATTAAAATAAGCCGGCATGCAATGCATGCCGGCTTTAAATTAAATCCGGTAAAGATTAAAACTTTGCAACGCTGACTTTTACGCCAGGTCCCATCGTAGAAGTAATCGTAACGCTTCTCAGATACTGTCCCTTAACCGCTGAAGGCCTTGCCTTCACGATTGCCCCCATCAATGCGTCAAAATTTTCCTGGAGCTTCTCGTCTGTAAAGGAAGCTTTCCCAATAGGCGCATGGATGATGTTGGTCTTATCAAGCCTGTACTCAATCTTACCTGCTTTAATGTCATTGATTGCCTTGGTCACATCCATGGTAACAGTGCCTGCCTTGGGATTGGGCATTAACCCCTTAGGGCCCAAAACCTTACCAAGACGTCCCACAACGCCCATCATATCCGGGGTAGCCACCACCACATCAAAGTCCAGCCAGCCGTCATTCTGGATCTTGGGGATCAGCTCATCGCCGCCCACATAGTCAGCGCCTGCCGCCTCTGCTTCATTGACTTTATCTCCCTTGGCAAATACCAGCACCTTTACGGTCTTACCGGTTCCGTTGGGAAGCACTACCGCACCGCGCACCTGCTGTTCCGCATGGCGTCCGTCGCAGCCTGTCCTGATATGGACCTCAATGGTCTCGTCAAATTTGGCCACTGCCGTTTTCTTCGCCAATGCGATGGCATCCCCAGGCTCATACATGGTTGCACGGTCAACCAGCTTTGCAGCTTCTACATATTTCTTTCCACGTTTCATTATCATTCCTCCTATGGTTCCAACGACACTACCGGGCACGCCCGGCAATCCGTGTCTCCCAGCCTTCTAATTTTATACGATAAAAAGTCTCCCAAATATGCAATAGGGGTTCTTATTCCTCTACTGTAATTCCCATACTTCTTGCCGTCCCGGCGATCATGCTCATTGCTGCCTCAAGGCTTGCCGCATTCAGGTCAGGCATTTTTGTTTCCGCAATTTCCTGGAGCTTTGCCTTGGAAATCGTCGCCACCTTGGTCTTGTTGGGCGTTGCGGAGCCAGACTTAATGTTGCAGGCTTTCTTAAGAAGCACCGCAGCCGGAGGAGTTTTGGTAATAAAACTGAAACTTCTGTCCGCATACACTGTGATGACTACAGGGATGATCACGTCTCCCTTGTCAGCGGTCCTTGCATTGAACTGCTTGGTAAATTCAACGATATTAACCCCATGCTGTCCAAGTGCGGGGCCAACCGGGGGAGCCGGTGTTGCCTTCCCGGCAGGGATCTGTAACTTAATATATCCTTCTACTTTCTTTGCCATTGTGGCACCTCCTATTTTAATGCATATTTACCGCCTCCCGGCTGCAGGCAAAAATGCCCGTGCCTTTTCGTGATGCGGCTGCATCGTGGTTTGGCGCAGGAAAATCTCCTGCTCCCACAGCCTGCTGTTTCTGCAGGCCAATGATAAAGTTACTCTATATTTATATGGAATCCTTCCATTATAAATATCATTATGACATTTTTCTTACTTCTGCAAAACTGATTTCCACCGGCGTTTCCCTGCCGAACAGCTCCACATTGATGGTTGCTGTCTGTTTGCCATAATCCATTTTCTGGACTGCTCCCACGGTATCTTTCCACACACCTGCCACTACCGAAATGGTATCCCCTTCTGCAAAATCCACGGAAATATTCTCCGTCCTGATCCCCAGAGGCTTCATCTCCGCTTCCGTTAAGGGAACCGGCTTGCTTCCAGGCCCTACGAACCCTGTTACGCCCCTGGTATTGCGGACTACATACCATGTGTCATCGTTCATGATCATATTAATTAAAACATATCCCGGGAACAGCTTCTTCTGGACGGTTTTCCTGGCACCGTTTTTCATCTCCACCACGTCCTGCAGGGGGACACGCACTTCCAGGATTTCATCTTCAAGATGTCTGTTTTCAATGGTTTTTAAGATATTCGCCTTCACTTTATTTTCATACCCGGAATAGGTATGCACTACATACCAGTTTGCCTCTGCCATACAAATACCCTCACTCTACAGGCTTGTCAGGAAATCTACGCCGTACTGCATAAAGAAATCCAGCACCGCAATTACAGCTCCCAAGACAACCGAAATACAAACAACCGCAACAGACTGTTTCATCAGTGAATCCTTGTCCGGCCACGAAATCTTCTTAAATTCAGCCTTTACGCCCTTGAAAAAGCTGGATTTTTCCTTTTTTGAAGGCTTTGGGGCCTTTGCTGCCTTTTCATTTTTAGCAGTATCTGCCATCTTGAACTCCTTTCAGACACCTGAGAGATTATTTTGTTTCTTTGTGCACGGTATGTTTCCTGCAAAACCTGCAATACTTCCTGATCTCCATCCTGTCCGGATGCGTCTTCTTGTCTTTGGTGGTATTGTAGTTACGCTGTTTACATTCTGTACATGCAAGTATGATTTTTGTACGCATGTTGATTCCTCCAATCTTTTACCGGATTTTTGAGCATAAAAAAAAGAGCTTTCTCTCTTTATGGATAAGGATACCACACCCTTCACCCTAAGTCAACTGAAAATTTATTACTGCCTGCTGCCTTTGGGCCGCATATTATGTAGATAATAACGAAAATCCCGTTGAATTTTGTACTTTTCTCCTATTGTATTTGCAAAATCCCCGTGATAGAATATTTTATAAAGTAAGTGTATTATGCCCTGAAACAAAGTCAAATGGATTGGCGGTATGCATTTTTGCATATAAAGCCGTTGTTTGCTTACCGGCTCCCTTTGGGGAGGGTTGCCGGGATGCACAGCAACGGTTTCATGGAAGAAAGGAGGGGGCGTTTATGGCATACAGTATGGCTCTTAATACTGTTTATAATCATTATTTAACCACTTACACACCGAAAACTACCAGGTACGATACCCATAAGAAAAGCGAGCTGCGCAGCATTTATAATTCTATCGTCAAACTGAACAAGGATTCTCCCCTGTATATTTTGGATTCCAGCCGGGAGTCCCGGGAGTTTGCTGTCAGCCTGAAGGAAAATGCCCGGGGGCTGCGCAACACCATTGCTTCCCTAGGCGGCCTTGACGAAAAGGAAATGCTTGGCAAAAAGGCGGCCTATTCCAGCAATGAGGCAATCGCAAGCGTCTCTTATGTGGGCGCGGGCAATATCTCCGGCCCTGCGCCTTCTTTTGACATAGAAGTAACCGCCCTGGCATCCAACCAGGTAAACCTGGGCACTTTTCTGCCCTCTGACGACAAGCTTGAACTGGAACCCGATGCGTATTCTTTTGACATTACCATCAACGACTTAAGCTACGAATTCCAGTACAATGTCCATGAAGGGGAAACCAACCGGATTTTACAGGAGCGCCTCTCCCGCCTGATTACCAATGCGGATATCGGCATCGTTGCCGATGTGTTAGGGGATGATAACGGCAATTCTTCCCTGCGCCTTACCTCCACGGGCAGCGGCACCAATGGCAACAGGGATTATATCTTTTTTGCATCTGATGACAAGACCAGCAAGCGGGCGGGTACGGTGGATTATCTGGGGCTGGATTTTGTATCCCGTATGCCCTCTAACGCGGAATTTCTGTTAAACGGGGAACCCCGCAGCGCTTCCTCCAACCACTTTACCATTGGTAAAATGTTCGAGGTCACCTTAAACGGCGTTAGCAGCACGGAAGGCGAAAGTGCAAAAATCGGCCTGAAAACCGACCTGGATTCCCTCACGGAAAATGTAAGCAACCTGATAAATGGCTACAATTCTTTTATGGGGGCTGCAGCCAGATATCTGGACCTGCATCCCAGGAGCGGCAAACTGGTAAAAGAAATGGAACATATCTCCCGCCTTTACCAGCCGGAACTGGAAAGCTTTGGCTTTACCTTCGAGGAGGACGGACACCTGTCCCTGGACGATGAAGCGTTCAAAGATTCTCTTGTAGGCGACAATAAACAGGCACCTCTCTCTACCATGAAGGACTTTGCCAACTCCATCCTGCGCAAAACCAACCAGATATCTTTAAATCCCATGGAATATGTGGAGAAAACCCTGGTGGCGTACAAAAATCCCAATGGGAGGAATTTCCCCACCCCTTATATGACCAGTAACTACAGCGGGATGCTGTTTAACAGCTATTGCTGAAAAAGCGGGCTTCTGCCCGCTTTTTCTTCTGCCCATAACCTGGCCATTTCTCATTTCTTTTCTTCTTCCACCATGAGAAGGGCAGCCTGGATCACCTTATCCATATCATAGTAACGGTACTGGCCCAGCCTTCCTCCAAACAACACGTTCTTTTCCTTCCTGGCAAGCTCCTGGTATTTCTCAAAAAGCCTGTCATTCTTCCCGTCGTTTACCGGATAGTATGGCTCGTCCCCCATTTTCCATGCGGCAGGGTATTCCCTGGTGATCACTGTCCCCTCTCCCGCGCCGAATTCAAAATGTTTGTGTTCAATAATACGGGTCCAGGGAACCTGGCGTTCCGTGTAATTTACAACCGCATTGCCCTGATAATTGCCACACTCTGGCATATCCTCCTTTTCAAAGCGCAAGGAACGGTATTCCAGATTTCCCAGGCAATATCCGAAATACTCATCGATCATGCCTGTATAGAGAACCTTATCCCAGGAAATAAAATCTTCCCCTGCACGGGAAGCGTCCTTCTGCCTTTGGGCAAACTCACGGTAATCCGTTTGCAGCCTTACTTCAATCCCTTTCAGCATTTTCTCAATAACCGCTGTGTACCCGCCAATGGGGATGCCCTGGTATCTGTCAGAAAAATAATTATTATCATAGGTAAACCGCAAGGGCACCCTTTTGATAATAAACGCGGGCAGTTCCCGGCAATCCCTGCCCCACTGCTTTTCCGTGTAGCCTTTGATCAGCTTTTCATATACATCCCTTCCGGCAAGGGACAATGCCTGTTCTTCCAGATTTTGGGGCTCGCCAATAGACAATCCCTCAATCTGCCCCCTGATCTTCTCCTGTGCCTGCCCAGGCGTTTTCACGCCCCAGAGCCTGCTGAATGTGTTCATGTTAAAAGGCAGATTGTAAATTTCATCCTTATATATTGCTATAGGGGAATTTACAAAATGATTGAAATCCGCAAACCGGTTCACATAATCCCATATCTCCTGGCTGGATGTGTGGAAAATATGCGCACCATATTCATGTATATGAATTCCGCGCTTTTCGCTGGTATATATGTTTCCCGCAACATGCCCCCTCTTGTCGATTACCAGACAAGACTTCCCCTGTTGGGACATTTCATACGAAAAAACCGACCCGAAAAGCCCGGCTCCTACAACCAGATAGTCAAAATGCCTGTTCATGCCTGTTACTGCTCCCTGTACTTTTCAAGCTGGACGTAATCTTCCATCATTTCCAGAATCTTCTTGCGCCCTTTCTTGTTCAACTGAATGTAATACTGCATTACCCTGTTCTCAAGAATCTTTTCACCCAGTACCTCCCCCTTCTCAAGAGAAGAAAAATCTACCGGGTTCAGGCTGAGCCTGTCGCACATGCGGATTACTGTCCCATAAGCCATGCCTTCAATTCCTCTGTCTAATGCTGTTACCAGAGTACTGTATGGAATTTCCATATCAATGGCAAACTGCCTGACGCTTTTGTACTGTTTCAAAATTTCCTGTTTTAAAATTTCTGCTTTTGTCATCGCAAAGACCTCCCACTGTCCGCAGCTTATTCGCCACACGTTTATACTGATAGTATAGCACAAACATAAATTCCCGTCACTTAAAAAAATATAAACTTTCTATGTACGCCCGGGCACAGCAAAAGCCTTTGCCCCGCAGTTATTGCCGCTGCAAGGCAAAGGCTCCCCATTTCTGCCACAAATTCCCAACAGGAACCTTATTATGCATTTTTTACGATAAGTATCTTATCCCCTGCCTTTACTTCATCCGTAGCCAGGTCGTTGGTCTGCCGGATAACGGAAACGGGCACATAATAACGTTTTCCGATATCCCACAGGCTGTCTCCTTCCTTCACCATATATACGGCTATTCCCGGCAGGGAAGCCATTTTTTCCATATCCGGCTCTGTCACCACGATCTGTTCCACAATTTTTTCCTGCCATTTCCGGTAAACGTTGGCCCGGAAATAGAGCACGCACTTAACATCCACTTCCCCATTGTCAATAATTGCCACCGTGGCCTGGTCCACAAATGCCTGCACCGGGTAGAGGCAGCTTTCGTTTATGCCCTCCGCCTCCAGCACGTACCGGAAGGGAAGGGAGCCTTTGATCACCCCGTACTTATTTTCTTCGTTGCTGCATTCATAAAATATCTGCATGTTCACCACGCCGGTAAGCTCTATGCCGCCTTCCGCCGCGTTCTGCCCCGTAAGCTGCAGGTTACTTGCCGTGTGGAGGATTTTGTGGAGGATGGCCTTGTCGTCCTCACAGGAAAAATGGCCGCCCAGCTTTGTCTTGCCGCTGCTCCTGGCAATCAGTTTCCTGAATTCCGCATTCTTTTCCATCACCGACACTTCTTTTACCACCCCATAGACATCGGAGAGGATATCCACTTTTTCATCCTCGTAAATGCAGATATCCAAATCCAGGCTCTGTTCAAAAGTGATGACCCTCTCCTCCCCGTCAAAATCCGGGCGTATTTCCACTTCCCGGTCCTCGGCAGTGAAACGGATTTCCGGTATCATCCCCTCCTGGGCACCGGGGCAGTCCAGGCTCCCCGCAAAGGGCAGGGCAGTCTCATAATGGCAGATTTCCTCTTCTTCCCCTTCCCCCCTGTACAGGAAAAAGGCGCGGAGCTCTCCCTGGACCCCTATTTTGTCCTCCAGCACCTTAAACTCCACAGCCTCCGGCACGATTTCCGACCAGATCATGGAGGAAATATTGGGGAAGCTCCCGGGAATCTCCACTTCCTCCTTCACCCGGAAAATGTCCTTTTTCTTAATGGCCATGGCAGCAATGTCCAATGTCTTTTTCCGGAACTCCACCGGCTCCTCGCTGTAAAGGTCTACTGCCGTCTCCTCGTCGTGGATTTCCTCGCATACCAGGTAAAGGGCCGCCACCGACTGGACACTGAGCTTCCTGGAATTGATAAGCCCTATGGTCAGGTCTTCCAGCTCCCAGGTAACGTTCACCCCATCCCCGCCCCGGATGCCCTCCATAAAAACCGATTCCTCAAAAGGCAGGAAGCCCTCCATATCCGCCACATCACTTTTTCCGGAGGCTCCCCCTGCCTTTTCCGCCAGATAAAGCACATGGAAGATCAGGCGTCCTTTTACGTTCACGTGGTCTTCTGTGACCTTTACCTCATCAACCGCCACGCTGCCTCTATCCATAATCAGCCGGGATGCATCCGGCCGGGAATCGGATATGATCACATCATCTTCAAGAGTCATCTGGGCCTGGGCCTTGCACTTGATATAATCCATATGTATATTCCGCTTAATTAATTCCACAAAAATACCTCCTCATATCTGCTTACTGTTAATGTATGAGGAGGTAAATCAAAATATACCTTATTCCTTTACGCCGCCAATCAGTTCCCTGATGTCTTCCACCTTATAGGTTCTCATATAGTCCTCTATCCCTTCTATCACTTCCACTGTGGTATAAGGGTTGGCAAAATTCATAGCCCCCACTGCCACGGCAGATGCCCCGGCTAAGAGGAACTCAATGGCGTCCTCCGCCGTGCGGATGCCCCCCATGCCGATCACCGGGATTTTCACCGCCCGGGAAGCCTGGTATACCATGCGCACTGCCACAGGCTTAATGGCAGGCCCTGAAAGCCCCCCGGTCTTATTGGCAAGGGCAAAGGCCCGCCGGTGGATATCGATCTTCATGCCGGTTATGGTATTGATCAGGGAAATGCCGTCGGCTCCCCCGGCCTCCGCCGCCTTGGCCATCTCTGTGATATCTGTCACGTTGGGGCTGAGCTTCATGATCACCGGCTGTTTTGCCCTTCCCTTAATCTGGGAGGTAATCCCATATAGGCTCTCCGCCTTCTGCCCAAAGGCAATGGCCCCCTCCTTCACATTGGGGCAGGAAACGTTGATCTCCAGCATATCCACATCCGCATCCCTCAGGCGTTCCACGGTCTCCAGATAATCCTCCACCGTCCTGCCGCATACGTTCACAATAATCTTGGTTTGGTACTGTTTCAGGAAGGGGATATCCCTCTCCAGGAATACATCAATGCCAGGATTTTGGAGCCCAATGGCGTTTAGCATTCCCCCATAGGTTTCCGCCACCCGCGGGGTAGGGTTCCCCTCCCAGGGGATGTTTGCCACTGCCTTGGTGACCACCGCCCCCAGCCTGCCCAAATCCACAAAATCGCTGTATTCCATACCGGAACCAAAGGTCCCTGAAGCCGTCATAACGGGATTCTGAAATTCCACCCCTGCAATGGTTACTTTGGTATTCATCAGATAGCCACCTCCCCTGCCTCAAATACAGGACCCTCTGTGCAGATCCTGGCGTTGTTTACATGGGAATGGGCGTCCTTTTGGGTGGTTTTGCACACACAGCCCAGGCACGCCCCTACCCCGCAGGCCATCCGCTCTTCCAGGGAAAGGTAGGCCTTTATCTGTTTTTCCTGGCTGTATGCTTTGACAGCCCTAAGCATGGCCATAGGGCCGCAGGCCATAATCACATCCCCCTTGGCCCCTTCCTGCTCCAGGGCTGTGAGCACGTTGCCCTTAACCCCCCGGCTTCCATCCTCAGTGGCAACCAGGACTTTAGCGTATTTTTCCAGGTCTTCTTTGAGAAAAAGCCTGCTGTCCCGGTAGCCCGCTATAACCACCGGCTCTGTGCCCGATGCCCAAAGCTCCCTGGCAAGCTGTACCATAGGCGGGATGCCGATGCCGCCGCCCATAAGCAAGCACCGCTTTCCCGCCCCTTCTGCCACAGGGAAACCGTTTCCCAGGATTCCCAGGATTTCCACTTCCGTACCTGCCTGCCATGAGGCAAACTCCTCCGTACCCGCCCCTGCAATCCGGTAAACGATACGCAGCGCACCCCTGTTCTGGCCCACCTCACAAATGCTGATGGGGCGGGGCAGGAGACGGGAGGCGTCTGTGGGGTAAACCCCAATAAACTGCCCTGCCCCCGCTTCCCCTGCCAGGCCTGTTTCCAGCCACATGTCATAAATATCCGGCGCTATCATCTTCTGGGAGAGCACCCTCGCTTTTACTTTTTTCTTCTTACTCATCTTTTAGCCTTGCCCTTTCGTATACGACTTTTCCGTCACAGATGGTATAATAAACTACCCCCGGGAGGTTTTCCCCGATAAAGGGGGAATTGGCAGACCTGGAGAGGAAGCCCCCCACGGTCCAGCGCTCCCCGGGATGGAACAGTACCAGGCTTGCCCTTGCGCCCTCCTCTATCCGTCCCCCGGGAAGCCCGTACAGCTTACAGGGTGCTGTGCTCATACGCTCTATGAGCTGGGGCATGTCCAGGTAGCCTTTCCCCACCAGCTCCCGGATTCCCAGGGACAGGGCGGTTTCCAGGCCGATAATGCCGCTGGGCGCTTCTGTGACAGGCTTTTCTTTCTCTTCCCTGCTGTGGGGGGCATGGTCAGTGGCAATCAGGTCAATGGTCCCATCCTGGATGCCCCGGATAATCGCCAGCCGGTCCTCCTCTTCCCTAAGGGGCGGATTCATCTTGGCCAGGGTGCCTTTTTCTATCACAGCCTCCTGGGTGAGGGTGAAATGATGGGGGGTTGCTTCCCCATGGACACAAATCCCCTCTGCCTTTGCCTGGCGCAGGAGCGCCACTGTCTCCTTTGCGCTGATATGCTGTATCACCACCTCCGCCCCGGTAAGCCGGGCCAGGGCAATGTCCCGCCGGGCCAGGTTGATTTCCGCCTCCCTGGGGGAGCCTTTGATGCCAAAATGCGCCGCTGCCCTGCCGCTGTTGATACCGTTATTGGTAATCAGTGCCGGGTCCTCCTCGTGGAAGCTGATTGGTTTACGGAGCGCCGCTGCCCGTTCCATGGCTTCCCTCACAAGCTTTTCGTCCACCAGGGGAATCCCGTCGTCGGTAAAGCCTGCCGCCCCGGAAAGGGACAGCTCCTCCATATCAACCAGTTCCTTCCCCCCCATGCCTTTTGTCACATTGGCGCAGCTTTGTATATGGATGCCTGTGTTTTTCCCCTTGGCCAGCACATAGGCAAGGGTCTCCTTATTATCCACGCAGGGCCTGGTATTGGCCATCAGCACAATTTCCGTAAAACCCCCCTTTGCCGCCGCCGCGCCGCCGGTTTGTATATCTTCCTTATAAGTAAAGCCCGGATCCCGGAAATGCACATGGGTATCCGCCAGCCCCGGGGCAACCATCAGCCCCTGGGCCTTGATAACCCGGGCACCCTCCGGTATGGCCAGGCCCCCTTCCGTTTCCCGGGCCAGGCGGGTGAGCTGGTTCCCCTCAATCTGTATATCCCCCTGGTAGCATTCCTTCCTTACAGGATCTACAATCGTCCCATTTTTAATTATGATCATCATTTTTTATCCCAGTTCTTTTTCATTTTTGACAGTTACCCAAACCTGCATTTCGTTTTCTCCCCGGTTTGCCCACATATAATAAGGTACAAACTTTAAAGAAACGGGAAGCAGTTCCTCCCTTGCATAAACATGATACAGGCTATTTTCCCCCTGTTTCCGCCGGTAGCCCGGGAAGGCCACCGAATTTACGGTTTTGCCGCAGATTTCCTCCTCCTGTACCTTATAAGAACCCTGGGCGTCAAGGAGAAGCTGGTGAAGGTTTTTCCCGTTATCCGCCTCCTCCAGGCAGTAAACCAAAGGCCCTCTTGTGACCGCCACTTTCCCTGCATTCTCCCGCACCTGCCCGTGGGATGCCATCAGCCGTACTTCCATGGGAAAATCCAATTCCAGAAGCTCTTCCTCCCCCCATTGTTTCCTGATGTACAGATATCCGTCCTTTACCTCCCTTTCCTGTTGGCTGCACCCTGTAAGGGAGAAGCCACTGCACCAGCCGGGAATGCGCAGGGCAAGCCTGAACCCGGTACCTTTGGCGCATACCCTGGCCACCACCCTGCCCTCCCAGGGGAAATTGGATTCCAGAAAGACTCTTACCTGCTTTCCCCCTATATCTTTTTGGATACAGGCTCCCATATACAGATGCACAAACAGGGTATCCTGATTTTCCGTAAAAGCATAGCTGCCCAGGGAACCCAGCAGCCTTGCCAGGTTGGGAGGGCAGCAGGCACAGCCAAACCATTTCTGCCTTACCGCCTTTACATGGGACTTCCTCTCATCCCTTCTGCATGCCTCCGGGTTTACCTCCAGGGGGTTCACATAGAAAAAGCTCTTTCCGTCCAGGGCCATGCCGCTTAAAATCCCATTATACAGTGCCCGCTCCATAACATCCGCGTACTCTCCCCTGGGGCTGATCCCCAGCATCCGCCTGGCAAAAAATACCAGCCCGATGGAAGCGCAGGTCTCCGCATATGCTGTGCCGTTGGGCAAATCGTAGGGATAAGAAAAAGCTTCCCCTATATGGGTGGCCCCTATTCCTCCGGTAAGGTACATTTTCCGGCCTGTGATATCCCTCCAGAGCCTTTGGCAGGCTTCAAAAAGGCTTTCATCCTCCGTAAGCCGGGCAATATCCGCCATGCCGGAATAAAGGTACACTGCCCGCACTGCATGGCCTACCGCCTCTTTCTGTTCCCTTACAGGCAGGTGCGCCTGGTAATAGTGGTACCGGAGCATGTGGGGATGTTTCCTGGCCTCCTCCGGATTCTCCTGGTCAAAATAGTAGGGCTGTTTTCCTCTTTCCTCAATAAAAAACCTGGCAAGGGCCAGATACCTTTTCTCCCCGGTGGCTTCATAAAGGCGCACCAGTGCCATTTCCGCAATCTCATGTCCCGGATAGCCCTTGCATTTCCCTTCCCCTGGCCCGAAATAACTGTCAATGTAATCGGCAAATTTTCTGGCGGCATTTAAAAGCCTGTCCTTTCCCGTAGCCTGATAGTAAGCCACCGCCCCTTCCGCTAAATGCCCAAAGCAGTACAGTTCATGGTGGTCTTTCAGGTTGGTAAAGGTTTTGTCCCTGCCGTTTAGGATGTAATAGGTATCCAGATACCCATCCTTTTGCTGGGCGGCGCACACAATCTCAATGGCCTGGTCGGCAATGCCCTCCAGCGCCGGGTCGGGATGGCTGGCCAGGGAATAGGCCACCGCTTCAATCCATTTTGAAAAATCACTGTCCTGGAAGACAAAGCCATAAAACCTGTCCTCTAAATGCGCCGGGTCTTCCGGCAGGGCTTCAAATCCCCGGAAACAGTATTCAGGCTCCTGGAAAAGAGCCCCCTTCTCCAGCCTCTCCCGGTTCATCCTGCCTGCCAGTTTAAAATTCCTCATACAAAAGCTGGGAGCCGCATTTTCCACTCTGTCGTTCAGCGCCTCCCACTGGTAAGGTATCACTTCTGTTCTTACCAGTTCCATCTCATCTCCCCAAAAAGCATCCCTGACCTGGAGCCTTTTCAGGGAAAGGGGCATATTAAAATCCTCCCGTTCCATACCTGCCTCCCACGCCATGCCACGGCAACCAATCTCTGTGCAATCCCCCTGTCCCGGGGGATTCAATCTGCGGGCCTCTTTTATTTCCCCTGCACCTGGTAAACCTTCACCCCATGGGCCGGGACGCTGGCTGTTATCACCCCGGAACAGGTAAGGCTCTCCTCCTTCTCCCAGAGTTCATAAAGCCCCGCTTCCCCCTTCCCCTCAAAGCCTTCCTCCAAAGCTTCCAGGGGAAGGGAAAGCGCCGCCGCCTCCTCTGACAGGTTAAACAAAGCCACCGTCACTGTCCCTTTAACCCTGTCTTTACTTTTCCACACTGCCATGGTTTCTGTCCTGGCAAGCTGCACCCCATGGCAGCCCTCCTTCAAAAGGGCCAGGATTTCCTTATTGGTCAGCAGGGAAAGGGTCCAGGCATCCAGCCCCGGAAGGTTTGCGCCAATCATCAAAGGGGATCGGAACAGGCACCACAGGGTTACCATGGTTTTCTGCTCTTCCCTTGTAAAGTTGGTCATCCTCTCTTCTCCGAAGCCTTTGCCAAGCTTTCCCACTGGCAGCATGTCGCAGTCCGGGTAACACCCCTGCTTTACATGGTCCTGCCATAGTTCACAGCGGGCAAACATTGCTTTCAGCAGCTTCCATTCATCCCAGAAATCATCGGTGATCCGCCACATATTGGCATACCTGCCATACTCCCACGCCCGGCCTATATGGGCCGGCCCAGGTGAAAGGCTGAGCACAATGGGACGCCCGCACTTTTCAATGGCCTTATGGAGCATCCGTGTCTCCTCCCAGCCGGAGAAGGGCTGCTCCCGGTAGAGCTTGCTGTCGCAGATATCGTCGCACTTAATGAAATCCACCCCCCAGCCGGCATAGAGGGAAAGCAGGGAATCATAGTAAGCCTGTCCTTCCTGTGTGGGCCGCACGCCATACATGTCCGGGTTCCAGGGGCACACGGAATAAGGGTCCGCCACAGCGTCCGCCGTCTTTTCCGTTCCCAGGACAGGCATACGCCGCTCCGCCGCCTGCCGGGGAATGCCCCTCATAATATGTATGCCAAATTTCAGCCCCAGTCCGTGGACATACGCCGCCAGGGGGGCAAATCCGCGTCCTTGTGCGGAGGAGGGGAAGCGGGCGGGGGAAGGCTGCAGCCGCCCCCATTGGTCCATCTCCACATCCCCGAAGGGAATATACTGGTACTCTTCCCTTTTAGAGCCTGCATCGTTGGAATACCATTGAATGTCCACCACCACATACTCCCACCCGAAGGCTTTCAGATGGGCTGCCATATAATCCGCATTTTCCTTTACCTGGGCTTCCGTCACTGTGGTATCATAATAATCGTAGCTGTTCCACCCCATGGGGGGCGTTTGGGCAAAACTGTTTTTATCCATTTCCTTATCCTTCCATCCTGTTTTTAGGACTATTATATTATCAATGGCTGTGACATTCAATCTGTTTTCCCTGGTTTTTGGTTTAAAATTTTCAGGGTTTGGGTAATGTTGCCCTCTAATTAAACACTACCGGTTTATCAATAAATTCCGTCTTTATCACAACATAGGGATAGGATTGGGTGTCCTTTTTCACCGTCCCGTCCCCGGGATCCGGGCCCAGCAGCGTGGTATCTGCGTAAATAGCGTTTTCTGTAAGATACAGGTCGTTTACCGTGATACTATAACCGCCACTCACCTGTTCCCCATAGCCAATACAGATATATAGAAAACCGTTGTCCTGATAAGTAACCTTAAAAGCGTTGGCTTTCTTTTCCTCAATCACCGTTTTAAGTTCCTGGGGAATATTATCCTCCGCCAGGACTGTAAAATCCAAGTCCTTTACTTTTTCCATGGGATTTTTCTCTTTGGCGCAGGCTGTGAACAGGCATAGCATTACCAGCCCAAGGGCATATGCGCCGTATCCTGTCAGCTTCCTAAAAATATTTTTCATAGGTTCCCCCATTCCACAATTCCCAAAGCCAGGGACATTATATTTCTTTTAACTCATTTTATGCGGTTAGGCGGGAAAGAATACTAGCAATTTTCTATAAGTATTCTTTTATTGTAAATTCCCTCCGCTCTCCTGCTTGCCTGCATACCAGTTCAAATAAATTTTCCCGGGTTGCAAAGAGATTTTTCGGGTTTCTTCCAATGATCAGATATTGATTCTTATCATCCAAAGAAATGTATTTTCTCGCATCATCATCTAACAATATATCTGCATTATCAATAACAATCAGCCTGCCTTCTTCCTGGCTGATAACCTTTTTGATATTCCTCTGGTAGTCCAAGTAATTTAAGCATAAAATTTTCGGGTTTAAAGCCATACATTCCCTGATGAACGAAAATACAACCGTCTTTCCTGTACCGGAATCGCCCATTAAAATTGTTATATTATTTTTAAACAAAAAGTCTACGCTAAATGAAGAATGGACCGTTGAAAAACGCTCCATAACTAAAGGCTTACTTTTCATCGCTCCACCACTCCTTTAATTCCTCATAATCGCCAATTACCCTTTGTCCTGCTTTCGTTTGGGCAATAACGGAAGGCAGGGAAAAAGGAATCATGGCATACTCACTGCATACCTGTCCCCGGTCTAATCCATACAAAATTTCCAGGGCATTATTTCCACATTCCTTCAGGCAAAAAACCTTATCCGGATAATAGAGTACATTCAATACCGTCTTACAGCCGGATGAAAGCCTGTCAATATCCAATACAACATCACTAAACCTTGAGCCAATTTTATATTTGCTGATAAGCTTAGCCCCATCAATGGTTTCAATAATTTTCTCAGCCCGCTTATCTATCAGGGATACCGTATTCTGGTCAAAAAACAAATCATTTAACTCCACATAATCCATATTCTCGGGAATATCCCGTTTTTCTTTAAAAATCCTAATCATCTGCCACCTCTATCCCTGCTGCATAAAACTGTGCTTTTAAACAAGTTTCTTCATAAATGCTTCTCATTTTTGCATATACAGACAATCTATTGCTGTAAAGCCCACAAACATCGTCGTCCTTGCGCCCTTCCCATTCACAGCAGGCTCCCGTCCAGCACTCCCCAATACTGCCTTTTGAAACTTCAAACCCAGTATTTCTGGTTAAATCAAATAAAAGCTTTGCTGCCAGGCACTCAATGTTATGTTCGTTAATATGTACATCATAGGCAACAATTTCTTTAATATCCTTATAGTGCATATTGCCAGTTTTAATAGTATTAACAAGCTTTTCTCTTGCCAATATTGCATTTGCTCTCTTGCTTAAGAATTCATCATCCGGTGCGTATATCCAACTGACCAAACTTCTGAATTCCAGCAGAATATATTCAAAACATATAATGTCCATTAAAACAATATTCTTTTTCTGGCCTGCATATTGCTTTAGTAGCTTTAATTCCATTGCCACCTGCAGATTATCAAATGAATTGTCAAATACTATCACATACTTATTATCTGTGTCTTCTAAATTTTTTACAGCCTTAACAAGTTCGCTGTTATTGTTTTTACTCTCTACTGATATGTCAGGACACAAATGCTTCAAAAGAATACTCCAAAACAGATAACCGGCTTTTTCCTTCCGGTCTTCAATCCATAAAAATGTTTTAAGCGCCATTTACTTATTTCCTTCTTGTATTTTCAGTTCTACAGCAAGCCTGTTACAAATATGGTTCACGCCAGTAACCAATCCCCTTTATAATTATAACGAAATAACTTCTCCCTGTCAAAGCTGCCTGGACATAAAAAAGACTGCCGCACCCATAACCCCAAAGTTAAGGATGCAGCAATCTCTTTCCCTTACTGGACGCTTTCTGAACGTCCCAGCGTTACTTCCACTGTTTTTTCCTGAAATCCTGCCGCGCTGCCCTGCATGATGGTCAGCTCTACCACTGTCCCCGCCGCATAATAGGAGAGCTCTCCCTTCAATTCCGCCATGGAAACCACTTCCTCCCCGTTAATGCCGGTAATGATATCGCCCCTGATAATGCCTGCCTTATGTGCACCGGTGCCCTCTGTCACGCTGGATACAAACACGCCTTTGGGGAAACCGTAAAGCTGTATGGTATCCGCTGTCACGTCAACCCCTGTTATTCCCAGAATGCCTCTGTCTTCTTCCGCAATTCTGATCTTGGTCTGCTTGGTCTTTAAATCCTCAATAATTGGCTTAGCGTCAGAAATGGGAATGGCATAGCCCATGCCTTCTACCGTGGAACCGCCGATTTTATTGGAGTTGATGCCAATCACCTCTCCCCTGATATTGATCAGCGCGCCGCCAGAGTTGCCGGGATTAATAGCCGCGTCTGTCTGGATAAAGGTGTTGATCTCCATATCCTCGTTCTGGTTTCCCTGGCTTACGTCTGTGGCTGCAATCGCCCTGTCAAGGGCACTGACCACCCCTGCGGTAACTGACTGCCCATAGCCTAAGGCGTTACCAATGGCCACCACCGGCTCCCCAACGGTAAGCTCGTCGGAATTGCCCAGCTTGGCTATGGCAATCCTGCCCATTGTGCTGGCGTCAATATCGCTAAGCTGCACTGCGATCACCGCCAGGTCTTTTTCCATATCCTGCCCTTTTGCCTGTGCCTGCACCTGGCTGCCGTCCGTAAACTGTACCGTAAGCTCTTCCGCCGACTCCACCACATGATAATTGGTGACAATCAAAAGCTCAGTGTCATTTTTTCCTACGATAATGCCGGAGCCGGAACCGCCCACCTCCTGGCTGTATTCCTGGCCAAAGAAGGTCATCCTCTCCACATATCTGTTATTGACAGAAACCACAGAGGGCATCACCGCCTTGACTACCTCGGTGACATCAGTTACTGTGGCATGCACTGTGCCGTTTCCTGTTTCCACCTCCGGTATTCCTGCCTGCGCCTGTGCCTGTTCCCCTCCGGCATCCTCCAAAGCGCCCTCCGGCGAATTTTCCGGAAGTGCCTGCTGGGATATCTGTTCCTTTTCCGTCTTTGTCTTTAAGTAATCTGACGCAGAATCCACCGCCTGGAAACCAACGCCTGCAAAAACGCCGAAAAACAGGCCGCAGCAAACTGCAATGGCAACTTTCTTCCCTGTGCCGCCTTTATTCTTTTTTCCCTGCCCGCCTGTATGGTTCTGGTACTGGCTGCCCCCAGTGCTATAGTAAGTCCCGCTTGATCCATACTGATAAGCGTCCCCGCTTCCCTGGCTGTAGCCGTTTACGGAATCCGAACTTGGGGCATCATGATTATAGCTATTGGGATAATTATTTTCATACATAACAATTACCTCTCTTCCTTTCCTGTGTGCGGCATATCAACCGGCCGCTTCCTTTCCTGTTTTTATGAATTTAGTATATCCGGCAATTGTGTTTAAATTGTGACAAAAATTTGTTGATTTTGTTTTCTTTCCTGCAACCAGCCCAACGCCTCATTTCCAGTATTCCCTGTTCATGGATAACATTTTTCTAAGAGCCACAGGAAGCCGCTTATATCGTTTTCCCCAAAAATACCCCAGATATTTACAGCCGCTTTGCCAGGCCAGTTTCACAATCAGCCAGGGCTTGCCTTCCCCCCAAAGGAACCGGCAGGTTTCCTTGACCAGCTTCTTCCCTTCTGATTCCGCAGACAGCCCGGAAAAGATCTCCGGATACTCCCCATGGGACACGCCTAAGTCAAAATTTCTCCGAAACTGGCCAAAACCGCTGTAATTATGGGAATGGGCTACCTTTGCCCTGGCCGCATAAGCGATCCGGTATCCTGCGTCCATCAGCCCCCTGGCATAAATCATATCTTCATTAAATATGGTATGGCTGGTAAAGCCTTTCAATTCATCAAAAATATCCCTCCGGTAGGCGGCACATACATTGGATGCGAAAAAGGCTTTGATTCCCATGGTTTTAATATCCCGGGCGGATTTTACACAGGATTTCTCCGGGTAATTAAAAGAACGGGTATAACGTTCAATTACCCCGCACCCCCTGGCCGGGACCTGCCTGGCATAGGACATGCCCACCTTGGTATCCACAAAGGGGGAGAGCAGCCGTTCTGTCATTTTTTCATCCACCGGAAGGGCATCATCGGTCATCATGATAAAATAAGGCGCCAGGGACAGGGATACCCCGTAATTTCTTGTCCCCCCATGGTCAAAGTCCTTTTTCGGGATATGCTTCACTGTCACGTTCTTATATTTATCCCAAAAATCCGTGCCTGCGGTAAATTTGTCAAAATAAATCTTTTCCGTATTGACCAAAATAATACGGTGGACAGGCAGGGTCTGTGCCTTTAGGGCCTCCAACAGGGCTGTTAATTTTTCAGTCGGTTTATAAACCGGAATGATCACATCTACTTCCATCATAGGAATCTGAAACCTCGTTTCCAAATTGTCCGTCAAGTCCCGCCATGTACACAGGAACCCGATCCTGGGGCAGCCTGCCCCTTACTCCCCATGTACATTTGAAAAAGGACCAGTTTTTAATTGGCCCTTTTTTCAATATATTATTTAACATAGCCGGAAGTATCCGACTTCACCTTATCGCTGATCTGCAAAACAGTCTCCGAAGGGGAGTACTCTTCATCCTCAAACAGGAATTCATGGAGCCACTGTACATTATCCGACAAGGAAAGGGGTACTACGCAGCTTCCCTTTTCCCCAATAGTCCCTGTTGTGCGCCTGGTCTCCTCCGGGAACCCGCCCTGGGCCACCACCTGGTACTTGGCAATCCCGCCTAAAAGCTCCAGTATCTCCGATACATCCAGGGAAGTATAGATCTCATCTTTATCAAAGATTGCATTGGCAATTTCGTTTAAGGTTGCCGGGGAAGCGGTTTTTGCTTTGTCCGCAATCGCCAGGAGCACTTCCCGCTGGCGCTCTGTACGTTTGAAGTCATCCCCCCCGCCGTAACGGATACGGCAGTATGCCGTTGCCTGCAGTCCGTTGAGCGTCTGCCGCCCCGCCTGCGCCACGGGCGTATACTCTATGTCCATCTCCTGCGCCATGGTGCTCTGGTAATTGTTCAGATGGGAGATTTCCGTCTCGGTAACCTCCATTTCAATACCGCCGAGAGCGTCCACCGCTTTCATCAGCCC
>OFGA01000589.1_pt1 | contig 29295 bp, 32 predicted proteins | sample 1521471 | NCBI WGS metagenome assembly OFGA01 (sample SAMEA3504086, study PRJEB24116) | mouse gut metagenome | biome: mouse gut; feature: mouse-associated habitat; material: faeces | place: Denmark | collected 2011 | reverse complement strand
AGTTTTAAATATATTGATGACCGAGGGCATTAAGATTGATTATGGACAGAAGCTTGGTAAGACAATTATTTTTGCAAAGAATCATGATCATGCTGAGAAGATACTGGAAGTTTTTAACAAAGAGTATCCTCGCTTCCCGGATTATGCGAAAGTAATAGATAATTATATGACTTACGCGCAAAGCGCCATTGATGAGTTTTCTGATCCAAAGAAGATGCCTCAGATTGCAATTTCTGTAGACATGTTAGATACGGGTATTGATGTGCCGGAAGTTTTGAACTTAGTATTTTTTAAAAAGGTGATGAGTAAAGCAAAATTCTGGCAGATGATTGGACGAGGTACAAGACTTTGCCAGGGTTTGTTTGATGGAGAAGATAAGCAGAAATTTTATATTTTTGATTTCTGTGGAAATTTTGAATTTTTCCGAATGAATAAAGGAAAGGCTGCAGTTAACAGGATTGCACTTCAAGGGGCGGTTTTTAATTTGAAATTTGAGATTTCCTATAAGCTTCAGGATCTCGAATATCAGATTGATAGACTGATGGAATATCGCAAGGAATTGGTCAAGCAAATGAGTGAGAAAGTTCAGGAATTACCAAGGGATAACTTTGCTGTGCGCCAGCATCTAAAGTATGTGGATCTGTATTCTTCAGAATCGAATTATAATGCGCTTACATATGAGGATACCTTAATTGTCAGGGAAGAAGTTGCACCTTTGATATTTCCGGATGGAGATGAGGCGAGCGCTGTTCGGTTTGATGCACTTATGTATGGAATTGAACTGGCGTACTTAGTTGGAAAGAAGTACTCAAAAGCTCGTAAGGATCTGTACAAAAAAGTCGCTGGGATTGCAAATGTGGCAAATATTCCTGAAATTCAGGCACAGTCAGACTTGATCAACAAGATTTTGAATACAGATTATGTTGATAATGCCGGAATTAACGAATTTGAAGAAATTAGAGAAAAACTTCGTGATTTAATGAAGTATATTCCAACGGGAACAATCAAATATGTAACAAATTTTACAGATGAATTGCTTTCTACGGAATGGAAAGAATCTGAACTTGAAAATGATGAACTTAAGAATTACAAGGCAAAGGCAGAATATTACATCAAGCAACATCAGGATAATATTGCAATTGCCAAATTAAAGACAAATCAACCCCTGACGCTAGCAGATGTTACGGCGTTAGAAGAAGTTCTATGGCGTAAAGTAGGCACGAAGCAGGATTATGAACATGAATTTGGAAGCAAACCTCTTGGTGAATTTGTCCGTGAGATTGTGGGATTGGACATGAATGCTGCCAAGGAAGCATTCTCTGAGTATCTGACAAATACAAGTCTTGACAGCAGACAGATTTATTTTGTGAATCAGATCGTGGAATATATTGTTCATAATGGAATGATGAAAGATTTTACTGTTCTCCAGGAACCACCATTTACGGATCAGGGAAGTGTGGTTGAGATATTCACTGATCTGAACGTGTGGATGGGAATTCGGAAGGTTATAGATACGATAAATGCCAATGCGGCAGCGTAGAAGGGAATACGTCTAAAGTTTTTCGGACAGCCTGACACTGATGGATCAGGCTCTGCGGGCATTGGGAAAGGGGATGTGCAGATATAGATATGACAGAAAGACAAAAACTGATCGCACAGAAAATAGCCATACAATCCGCCAAAAACAAGCTAAAGCAGCTATCCGGTATCGCAGTATCTTTTCTACATTCGTGGATGATCCGGAACCATACAGCAAGCTGCACTATAAATCATCTGAAGAACAGATCTATTCCTGGATCATTGACACTTTGGAACTAAAAGAGCAGAGAGAGTATTATTATTACTGCGGTTTATGGAGTAAGATTAAACTATTAGATCTAAAATGTGCGGTTGCCGCTTTGTGGCGGAGTGAAAAGAATGTGTCGGGTTTTTTGCTTGCGGAAACGGATTTAAGCCGTGTCATGGAATGCGGTCTCAATTCCCGGGATGAATATCATTTTTTAATCGACATCTGGACTTTCGGGCACGGTGTGTGTCTTTAATTTTCTTATATAAGGAGGGTTATCATGGCAAAACGACCGGCATTTTTTGTCCGCGAGGAAAAAGTTGTACAGGATATATTTTCATTTGAATGGTTTCCTGGTTTTGCAATATCTCAGAAGCAAAAGTCTATAGAGAGCCTGCATCATGCGATCCTAAAAGCAGATGCCAACGCAAGACCGTTAGAAACCAGCACGAAGAGTAAAGAAGCTTTAGGAATAAAATTAAGTGCATTCAATCTCAGGTTGAATGACGATACTCTCGAGAATATTTTTCAGAGCGCTAAAGTCTTTGCAAACGGCGGTCCCTATCTTGATCTACTCCATGTGCCGCCGAAAGCTGTCAAGCGCGATGAACGGCTGTATAATTCCGGAGACTTAAAAGCTTTTCGTTATCAAAATGAGGATTTTCCTTTAATTCCTAAAACAGTATTCTATGATTTTATCTATATTGCTGCGGTAAAAAAATCATTTACAGCGGATGAAATCAAAGAAATTTCAGGTTATGATTACTTTACTGATATTGAATTTAATCCTGCGAAAAGTATCAATACTCAGGCGAGAGCTGCTGCGATGATCCGGCTTTTGCTTGATGAGTATGGGGAGCTGCCGGATTTTTCAAAAGAGGATTTTATACAATACCACAAAGAACATATTGTTTACGATACCTTGATTTAGAGAGGAGTTATTATCATGGATTTACAAGAGAGAGCACTTGCATTTGCCAGACACCTGCATGATGAAAATATCATAAAGATGGATGATCTGGAGCAATTAAAAGACGAGACCTATGAGGAAATTGTTTTGTTGGTCAGGCAAAAGCTTCAAGAGACCTATCCGCAGACAAAGTTAAAACGCATGATGAAAAGCGTTCATTTTGCAAATGGTTTTCAGGATGAGTGCCTGAAACGGGTTGCGATCATTCTCACGGATGAGATTGAACAATATCTGGATATAAATAAATTCCTTGACCATGATGCATCAGTTGAATTTTTTAATAATAAAATCACATCTGGCGATTTTGTTATAAATGCAACTTCTCTAGTCGAAGTTGCATTTGAAAGCTTATGTATCTGCAAAGGTCGGAATAAATAAAAGGAGACTAATGGCTGCATTTAAAGTTGATGATGAATGTGATGATGAATGCCGGATCATTTGTGGAATACTATGATCCCGATCGCAGTTATTTGATTTTCGGTGTACAGAATGGGAGAGGTAGATATGGGAAAGGTTGCAGGCAGCATATCCATAATAGGAGGAGCAGACGGACCTACAAGTATTTTTATTGCTGGAAAAAGCGGCAAGACAAAACTTACCACACGCATGCGGAATTATTTTCACAGAATAAAGAGAAACAGGATAAAAAAGCGGCTTACTGCCAATTCCCATACGCTTGAAGAAGTTGTGGAATGGCTGAAACAGGAGTACAAAGCTGTGGAGATTTCGCAGCAGTCTTTTAGCTATCAGGAACAGAGAAAGTGTTTGAAGGCAACCCTTGTCATGCGCCACTGTCCGGATCTGCTTGGAGAGAGGGTGGATCTGAAGCCGCCAGAAAGGGAGGATATGGAAGCCTTAAAAGCATTCTGGGAGCAGCTACAGGAACAGGAGAAGAGGGCGGCGGAAATTGCAGATGATATCTTTCCATTGGATTTCCACATATATGAGATCAGAGGTCCTAAGAACTGTAAGATGCAGATAGGGGTGGAAACGGTCTGGCAGGTACTTGATGCCTCGTACAGCGGGGATAAGAGATCCATGAAGCAGTTAAAGAAACTGTCCGAAGAGATATATCTGTATTATGGAGTTGCTGCTGAAGATATAAAAAATCAAACGGAGAGGTATCAGTCACTTTTAGCAATATTATGTTCATAAATGTTCAACGTTCGGCGGGGAAGAAGTTTAGCTTTAATGATAGGCGGATGAAAGAGTAAAATGTTCTCCACTTACATGCACATTTGGCGACTGCAGCGGGGTATTTGACTTGGATAATAGTTAGATATAATTTAGTAAAGTACGATTGACTAAAGTATAAGGGGAAGACAGCGTTGATCAATCATTTTATTGATGGTAAAAAGGCAATCTATTTTATGGGCGTAGAGAGTAATGAGAAGCAGAATCTGGAGAACTTCAGTAAAAGTATCATCGAGTTCAGTAGCGGGATTCAGGCAGAGACATCCTTTTCAACTTACCAGGCAGCTCTGGAGTATACATTTAAGTTAGCAGAAAATGAACGTATCATACTGGCATTAGATGAATATCCTTATGTGGCAAGATCATCAAAGAGTCTTGCATCTACGTTGCAGATGTTGATCGACAAATACAAGGATCATTCAAAATTAATGCTTATTTAAGCGGATTGCCAGATGAAGACAAAGCATATATTTATGGAATTGTTGGCGGAACACCACAGTATCTTCTTCAAATGAATGACAGATTAAGTGTTGAGGACAATATTAAAAACACGTATCTGAATCCAATGTCATTTCTGTATGAAGAGCCGTTGAACCTTCTGAAACAGGAGGTAAGAGAACCGGCAATTTACAATGCAATTATTACAGCGGTTGCAACAGGGCACTCCAGAATGTCAGAAATCGCAACAAAAGTTGGAGAAAGCACTACGGTATGTTCCGTGTATCTCAAGAACCTGATCGACCTTGGAATCATTAAGAAAGAAATCCCATATGGAGAGAAGGCTTCTAAGAAGTCAATCTATTCTATTGAGGATAATATGTTCTATTTTTGGTATCGCTTTGTGCCTGATAATACATCCGTCATCGCAAGAGGAGCAGTGGATCTCGTTTACAAGAGAATAGAAGTACAGCTCAATGATTATATGGGCAGAGTGTTTGAAGAGATTTGTACGCAGTATTTATGGAAATTGCTTCTCGATGGGAAAATGCCGATCGAATTTGCATCTCTTGGCCGTTGGTGGGGAAATGACCCGAGAAAGAAAGCTCAAACAGAGATTGATATTATGGGAGAGCAGGATAGCAATTCGGCTATCTTTGCCGAATGCAAATGGCGAAACGAGAACGTTGATCTGGATGTTTTGGAGACTCTGGCCGATCGAAGTGGATTGTTCCATTATACGAAGGTGCAATATTTCCTGTTTTCTAAAACTGGCTTCACAAAAAGATGTATGGAAAAGGCTCAAGAAATGGGAAATGTAACGTTGGTAACTTATGATGATATTGTGAAGGTGTAGAAAATTATCGTTTAGAGACTTGCAAATAATAGATTTGAGGAGAGGCATTATGCTTATAAGAAAAGAGGAGCCTAAGGATTACGAAATCGTATATTCCGTAGTCAAAGATGCATTTGACAGTGCTGAACACTCTGACGGTAATGAGCAGGATTTGGTAAATGCGTTAAGAAAGGGAGAGTCATTTATTCCAGAACTGTCTTTGGTTACTGAAATAAATGGAAAAATTGTAGGGCATATCATGTTTACGAGAGCAACGGTTGGGAGAGATGCTGTTTTAGTATTAGCACCTTTATCTGTTGTTCCAAAATATCAGAGAAAAGGAATTACATTTGGTATAAAGCCTCCTTTTGATGTGCCGGATGAAAATTTTATGGCATATAAAATTAAAGAAGGTGCGCCCGATATTCATGGAATTGTAAAATATGCGAAAGAATTTGGAATTGACTAATACTGTCAGTACGTTAGCTCGTCAGGGAGTTAATAAACGAAATGATCAGCGGTTACAGGAACAGTGAAGGAGAACAATATGGCGGAATTAATATCTATGATGAATATTGGTAAGGAGATGGCAGGTAAGCTGGATTCTGTGGGGATTGGTTCGGCGGAGGAACTGGTCCATTCGGGTGCGGAACAGGCTTTCCTGAAATTGAAGGAAAGGTATCCGAATGTCTGCCTGGTCCATTTGTATGCGCTGGAGGGTGCGGTACGCAATGTGGAGTTCAACAGTCTTCCGGAGGAGAGGAAGAAGGAGCTGAAAGAGTTTAGTGATTTTTTGAAGAGATGACGTGGGGCGCGGCTAGATCATGAATGGCTAAATGTAAAAGTAAAAAACAAAGAAGAGAGTAGCACGAAGACAGCGTCAAGATACGGAAATGATGAAGGTCTTTTAGCGCCAACTCCCTCTTTGTGGACTTGATGGTTGTCTGCATTATAGATTATACCGTAATATCCAAAGATTGCCTCGGGCTTAATGAAAATTCGCTGTTGCCTTTTACAATGCGTTTTTCTACATCTTCGCGGGTAATGTTGCGTACAATGCTTGTATCAAATGGCTGTCCAAGCTGCCAGTTTGGGTCTGCTTCTTTTACAGCTTCGTAAAATGCTTTTGTATACATTCGCTCATATTGTCCAAGTGTCCATGTACCGCTTAACCGATCGGATTTGTTAACGCTTAATTGATAGCGCGTAAAAACTTCAGTACGTTTTGTTGTATCGCCATTGGCGATTCCTTTTTCTAGTATGAAATGGCGCTTTGTCTCATCAAACATGTCTTGCCGGGCAGTTTCGGAAACATCTATTATTTTGTGGAATTCGGACGGGTCTTTACCTGTAATGTCCATTCCCGCTACACCATAAGGATTTACGAAATCACCGTCCTCATCAAAAAGTCCCATATAATTACGAATAAATGTTTCTTCGTCTGCTTCAAGTGGATTTTTAAATTTAAAATCAAGATCATCATCCTTTAGTCCAAGCATCTGCTTAAGCATTTTCAGGTCTTGCAGATCCTTTTCAGCCTTTACTTTCGCAGCAGATTTAGGTGCTTCTCCGTTGGGATGCCCTTCGTCATACATTGCTTTGGCACGTTTGTATCGCGCGCTGTTTGTATTAATTGCACCTGTGTAAGGCTTATAACCTACAACCATTGACATAACGCAATCCTCCTTAAATATAAATTCTTTTTAGTTGTGCACTTTATTCCCGCGAGCAACGAGTCAAGCGGGCATGCTTGCATGCACATTTGGCGACTGCCGCGAGGGTCAAATGCCCCGTTGCTTGCAGCGGGGTCTTTGACTGTTAATCCTGCTTCTTTATTACAGGATAAACTTCAATCGCCACATCGCTTGCCGCATAGGTAGCACAGGGGTGTATCCATCCGAATTTCAAGTCTGCCATCCGCCTTCCATCCACATCCTGAGGAATATAAACATTTCCTGACAGAAGCTTAGAATGACACCATCCGCATTCTCCACTCCTGCAGTGGGAAGGCGCTTTGATGTGCGCCGCTTCCATCGCCTGCAGGATCGTCTGGTCAGAACGCACCATTATTTCCCTTGTCTTTCCGCCTATATGTGCCTTCAGTTTGAATGTTTTTCCTTCTATTCCTGCCGGGTAATCTTCATTTTTCTGCGGATTAGCATAATCTCCCGGAAGCTCCTTGCGGACTGACTTACGCTTAAGGCCCAGTTTCTTCGCCTGTTCCTCTCCAAAAATATATAAGGGCTTTGGTCCGCAGATAAACAGTGAATATTTTTCCGGCGCATATTTCTCTATCAATTCCGCTGTCAGGAACCCATGCTCGTATCCTTCTTTTTCTTCATGAGAAAGAACATGGATTACCCTTACCCTTCCTCCTGATTTCTGTTCCAGCTCCTCTAGTTCCTCTTTTAGTAAAATACCTTCGCTGGTACGGCTTCCATATAAAATTGTTAAGTCGAAATCTTCAATTCCTGATACGATTGCCGAGGCCATAGAATAGAATGGCGTGATGCCGCTTCCGCCTGCCAGGGCTACCACATGCTTTTCATCCCTGAATTTCTGGTAATAAAATTCCCCCAAAGGACCTGAGATTTCCAGTTCATCCCCGACTTTGAAAGAATCCAGCATATAATCTGACGCAAACCCTGTAATATTCCGCTTCACAGTTATCATATACCGGTTATCCTCATCCCCCAACGCATCCTTTGGATTGGAGCGGATTGCATAGGGCTTGCACATCGTTCCTCCTTCAAAATCCAAGGAAACGCTGATATACTGTCCGGCACGAAAATATGCCAGTTCCTTTGTCCCTCTCTCTTCGTCCGGTACAAAGGTAAAGGTTTTCGCGTCCCCGTGGTCTTGAATTTCACTGATTTTCACATACTGAACCTCCGGATGGAGTTTTGCCGCCAGAATATTGGCATTGAACTCTGCCTGCGGCATAACGGCATCAGCCTGTTCAATAACCTGATTCCGATCCTTCACCATATTAAGAAAAGGTTTCAGGGGAAGCGGTTTTATGGCATCCCGTTTATAATGATATTTCATCTTTATCGTCCCTCCCTCATATCCTTTAATGTATAGCGCGCAACTTCTCTCCCGCTCAAATAAGCCTGACTATACCCGTCCATCTGAGTCCCGTGGCCTCCGCAGAATCTCAATCCTTTTATGGTATAATCTTCTTTTTCTCCGGACATGGTACGGGGCAGCATTCCATCCCACATAGGAACTGCGTATCCATAGCAATTTCCCTGGGGTGTGCCGACATAGCGGGCCAACGTAACCGGAGAAGCAGTCACCAGTTCCTCGATATGATCCCGAATACTCACTTTTGCTGCCTGTTCAAAATAATCAATGGTTTCTTCTACAATCTGGTCTTTGATCCGAAAATAATTTTCTTCTGTCACATCCGCAAAAGCATCTTCCGTATACAATAGAAGAAACATAATCATACAAGTTCCCTCCGGTGAAGCATCGGAAACAGCACGATTCAGACAGGAATAGTTAAATATTTTCCGGTGGGAAGCACGTGTCTTGCATTTTTCAAATAGAATACGCGTATCTGCCGTCTCCCGCACAAAAGTATCATATCCCCGAATCCCCAGTTCATCTGCCGACGCATCCAGACCGAGATAAATAACAAATCCGCTAGGTCCGAGAGTCCTTGCATTGCACAGCTTTTTGTCACGGACAGGTACTTCCTTTGGTTCAATCATCTTTCCAAAGGCAACGGTAGGCATGATATTAGAAATAATACGATTACAGGGAATGTACGTTCCATCTATCAACTCCACTCCTCTGGCTTGATTATTCTTAATATCAATCCTTTTTACCTTCGTGTTATAACGAATCTCTCCGCCAAAATCGCGGATACGCTGTTCCAGTGCCAGCACAATCTCAAAGCTTCTCTTTCTGGCTATGTAGGGTTTCCTCGTTAAATAGGTATATACCATAAAACTATATACAACAAAGCTTACCCTGGTACAGTCCACGCTCAGATAATCCCAGTAAGATTCGTAGATTTCTCTTGCTTTATCTGGAAGCCCAAGTTTTTTCAGCATCTCATCTGCAGGCACTGTTGCCATCTTCATGAAATCGCTCCACTTCATAAGCATCTGCGCCTTCGGTGGATCGTTCTGGTAAGATGCAAGCCAAGCAATGGCATCTGAAATCATACGGTTAATTTCCATGAGGTTTTCCATTGCCGGCCTGCTCCCCGGCACTTCTTTTTCCATCTCATCCACAAACGCCTCAGGTCCAATGGGCATCTCCACATCGAATCCATGAACAGGATGGGTATTAATAGTATGGAACGCCTCATCCATCGCAATCCACTCTACATCCGTTCCCAATTCGTCCAGAAGCTTCCGGACCTCACCCGTCCCTTCCGGTCCCATCTGGCACAGTTCATGCAATGTCAGTTCAAACTCAAACCGTCCTCTGACAATGCTTCCTGCACATCCGCCGGGAATATTGTGCTTTTCCAGCAATAATACTTTTTTCCCTTCCTTCGCCATCCATGCAGCAGCCGCAAGGCCGCCGTTGCCTGCACCGACAACGATTACATCATATCTTTGTTTCATTCTTCCGCTCCTTTCACCATGGTATACCACAAACCATATATTTATATTAACACATATTCTTTTATATTTCAATGAATATAACTGAAATACTGTGCGTTTTTTAGAAACTAATTGCTTGTCATACCACAAACCATACCCTTTTTTACTGCCTGTACAAAAACTTCACATTTATGCTTTAGAATGAAGTCCGTATTGAAGCATTCGGTGGTATATGGTATAATTTGAACACTTGGCGAGATATTTCACGAGATTATTGGATATGACATTATCCATTCATTTTGAAAGGAGTTTCTGGAATGGAATTTAAGAAATTAGTTTCCCCATCCCTTACCGAACTTTTTATACAGGAATTGCAGCGGATGATTCTTTCAGGAGAATTGAAAATCGGGGATCGTCTGCCTACAGAACGTGAATTAAGTGAAAACATGAATGTAAGCAGAGCTGTAGTGAACGGCGGCTTGAATCAGCTTGCCGACATGGGATTTATACATATAGCGCCCAGAAAGGGGGCATTTGTGAATGATTATATTGCTGACGGGGACATCAATGTACTGGCAGCGATTATGGAATATAACGGTTGGCGCTTTACGCCCGAATACCTGGAACCAATGCTGCAGATAAGGATGAGTATAGAACCTTATTTTACGGAGCTTGCAGCCCGTCACACTGATTCCGCCTATCTGCTTGAGATTCCCCAGATTATTGCGTCTTTAAAAGAATCTCCGTCTCATCAGACTGCTGGGGAACTGATTTTTCGTTTTTTTCATACAGTTGCTCTTGCAAGCAGCAACATCATACTGCCTTTACTGATGCGTACTTTTATGCCTGTTTATGTATCAATGGGAACTGTGATTGCACAGCTTGGTTACCTTGATGTCCAGATTAAAGAATGTGAGTCTATTTATCAGTCAATCATAGATGGCCGTGTACAGGATGCTAAAGCGGGCGACATCCATTCCATTGAAAACTGCAGGAAACAAATCAGTTCCCATTACAAGCCCGGTGATTGCTTCAACGGTTAAGCAATTCCAATACCTCTGTCAATTTATTTACTACCTTACATTCCCGGTAATTACTGGTTTCGTTTCTGTCTATCAATATTGGCGTTATGCCCGCTGTAAGTGCGCCTTTTACATCAGAAGTAATGGAATCTCCTATGTGTATTACTTCTTTTGCATTGCAGCCACATACTTTTAAGGCATACTCAAACAACTCTTTATGCGGTTTATACGCCCGCACCAATTCCCCGGAGATAATCCCGGCTGCTTTTAGGCCATTGTTTTTCATACATTCCTGCACATAACAGACACCATTGTTTGTTATTACATAAATTGGCAGGGGACATTTTTCAAAAAACTCTTTTACATCCTCAAAAATCGGCGCATACATCCAGAATCTTTGAAATAGTTCGTGCAGTTCCGAAAAATCATCAACCAGCCCTACTTCTTCTTCAAACATCTCTAACAAATGGTCAACAATTTCGTCTTCTGTTAAAAACGTATCCCCAAAACTTTTTTCCTCCAGCATTTTTATTCGGTTCCACCAACATGTTACTGTTTCTTCGGGACTTTTAAAATTGCTGTTTTTCCATATCCTAAAAACAATTTTTTCTAAATCTTCTCCTTTTTCCTGGATAATCGTGCCTGTGTAGTCTATAAAAATTGATTTTACCATATCAATACCTCCAAAATTTTTCCTTATCTGGCATTCTTAAATGTTCACATACAAATCGCCGATCAAAAAGTCCCAATTCGATAGGCAGAGAGACGCTAATTCCGGATCATACATAATCCCGGCGTTCTTTTCAATCTCCTGGCGACAGTCGCAATCAGTCATTCCCTTTCGGTAAGACCGGCTGGAACGCATTGCGTCTATGGAATCGCACAACGCGATCATGCGGGAATAAAGGGGTATTTCTGTACCGGCCTGCCCGTCCGGGTAACCGGACCCGTCCCACCGTTCATGGTGATGCCACACACCGGCTGCTATTCTCTCATAACCATGAATTTTCAAAAGGACATCCGCGCCAATGCCTGGATGGCGCTTGATGACATCATATTCGTGATCGTCCAAAGGCCCTTCCTTTAACAAAACACAGTCCGGAACCCCCACCTTTCCAATATCGTGAACACCGGCTGCAATCGTGACGTTCACAATTTTTACGCGGGGCAGGCGAAGCATCAGCGCAAGGCGAAGACACATTTTGGATACCCGCAAAGAGTGCTCTGCTGTATAAGGGTCCTTGGCGTCAAGCATATCAACAACTGCCAAACACGCTGTATAATGCCGGATCAAGTGCCTGATCTGCAAGATTCTTTGAGGATTGGAAGGTGGCAGAATAAGTCTTTTCCCATTGTATGCGTGCCACCGAATACATTCTGCTTGCCGTTGATTTTTTATAGTTCGGTACATTTCGATATATTCCTCCTTGACTACGGGAAATCCATAAGTTTTTTAGTATTTATCCGATACCGAGTGAATATTGCCGTCTATACGACGAAAGTTAAAACGTCCAACCAGATTTTTTATCGTAGCGGCCTGACTGGCAAGTTCTTCGCTTGCCGCTGCAGACTCTTCACTTGTTGCAGAATTTGTTTGAACCACGGAAGAAAGCTGGTCAATGCTTTCGGTCACTTGTTTAATAGAAGCTGTTTGAACTTCAACGCCATCAGTAACCACATCTACACGATTTACAACTTCTTCAGTTAATCCCTTGCACTCAATTAAAGCCTGAGTAACTTGTTCGACAATATCGCTCCCACCGTGAACCGAGCTGATAGCCTTATCTATTATCTCCTTCGTTGCTTTCGCTGATTCATCCGATTTAGCTGCCAAGCTGCGCACCTCGTCCGCCACTACTGCAAAACCCTTCCCAGCATTGCCGGCACGGGCAGCTTCTACTGCGGCGTTCAGCGCTAGGATATTCGTCTGGAACGCAATCTCCTCAATAGTCTTGATAATCTTGATTATTTCATGAGAAGAAAGCTCAATTTTTTTCATCGCCCGGTTCAAAACATTTACCTGTTGGTTCATTTTTTCTACCTGCGCTCCTGCTGCTTGAACACTGGTTTTTGCTTCGTGAGCAGCAAGATCGGTCCGCTGTGATGCTTCGGAAATTTCTGTAATCGTTGCTGTCAATTCCTGCAGTGTACTGGCCTGCTCAGTCGCACCCTGAGCCAAGGACTGTGCGCCTGTTGACACTTGATCCGCACCAGCAAAAACTTGATCTGTACCTTGTGCGATTTGCAAAAGTGCATCACTGAGCTGATGATTGATGCCCCTGATAGATTTGATAATGGTTTCCAGAGCACCGACATACATAGATATATCCTTACTATGTACATCAAAATTTCCCTCTGCCATCTCCTTGAGCAAGTATGCCGCATCCTGAATGATACCAGAGAGAGTTGCTTGGCTGCTTCGTAGGGCATCACACATCACCCCTAATTCGTTCTTGCTCTGATATTCTACGGGATTGTCCAGATTGCCCTGTAAGAATCCAACCAAAGCATTTTGAACCTGAGCAACAGGAATGGTGATTGTTTTAATAATCATAAATCCCAATGTAATGACTGCAATAATGGTGACAGCCATAGCTATAACGCCAACAGCAATGATAACCTTAATATTAAATTCAATACGCTCCCTTTCGTTAGCCATGCCCTGAACCAAATAATTGTCCAAGGCCGTTGCAGCTTCTGCCATCTTCTCCTGATCAGGTATATCCGTTTCATAGATAAACTGAATACCTTTCCGGAGATACGATTCATCGCCAGTTTTGGCATACTGGCGATACCACTCAATAAGCTGCGGATTCGTATCTGCCCAGTTGCTTGTTGCCGCAATATACTCATCTAATTTACTGCGTTTAAGCTGGGACGGAAAATGTTCTTTCAGCAATTCTATATTTGCAAATAGGCTATCCTGTGCTTTTTCTGCAGCCCGAAGCAGATCTTCGTTTGCCGCAGAACCGGGGACAAGATAGGCATCACGGATGTTTCGTCCGGTCAGCAGCGAATTAACCCGGCAGTATAAAATATACTGATTTGCTTGGGCATCCTCATCAAGCAACTTATTGTAGCTGTTTTTGATATTGACCATCATGAATAGGCTGGCAACGATCAGGAGCAGAGAAACCCCGATGGTGATACGATAGCCAAGTAACAAACTATTTTTTACTTTCATGTTTTTTAACATGATATTTTTCCTCCATATATTCACGAATTTTTTTAGTTTGTCTAATATTTATGTTGATTCCTGCCTTTGTTCATCTAAACTGATCTGTGCGTCAATAGCGAATAATACAACTAAATGTGCGTAGCGCATGGCTTGAGCGGCAAAGTCAATGGCATATTCTCCGTACAAGCTGATTGCTTCTACCTGATCTGCAGAAAAGCTGCCGTCTCCTCTCTGGAGAAAACCGTGTAATTTGCTCTGGAGGATTTCCCGGACGCGGCGGTCATAGAAAAGCTGTGCCTCGGACAGGGCGGCAACTGCCGGTGAACGACTGGTATTAACACCTTTCAACAGCCGCCGTTCTGCGTCACGATATTTCTCAAAGACCTGCTCCAACTCCTGCTGGATTTTTTGGTGATCCTCTATCTGACATGACCCCAGACAGCCCAAGGTTTGCTCATATTGGTGTTCCAATTCACTGAGTTTTATTGCGAAAATTCTTTCTTGGCTCATAAAGGTCTTCCCTCCTATCTCTTTTAAGTTATGTCTGTTATAGCAGATACAGTTGCATTTCCACAACTGTCAGTTTTTGATATGTGTATGGACAGATTGCCGGATGTGTAAGGCAGGCTTACATATCCGAGAATCTGTCCATATAAAATGAAAAAATAGCAGGGATTCCTGGATCGGCATCTCTGCTATTTCTCGTTTAAGATCTCTATTCCCTTGGAAATCAACTTGACCATCTGATGGGCCATTTTTTTCTTTGTCCAGAGACTTTTTACCGCAATTTTCTAACAACAACCCAACAATCCCATAGGTACAGAAGTCCAGTATGACCTTTGCATCCGCAAGTAAAAGGTTTGGCTTTGATTCCTGACGGTTTATCAGCTCCCGCAAATAGGAGCGTACTATATTCACAAGTATAGTTTCAATTTGCTCACGCCGTTTGGAATGGAGCAGCTTTTTTAGAAGTGCATCAGCCTCGGAAGATGATTCAATGAAGGTACGAATGGTCTTCTCTGGAACGTCTGTATCCACTTTTCGTGTTAGGATTTCTTGAAATGCCTGCTGCATAGACCACTCTATCACCTCCAAAATATCCTGAAAGTGATAGTAAAAAGTCTGGCGTGAAATATGACAAGCCTTTACTAAATCCATCACCGTAATCTTGTCTACATCTTTTGTTTTAGATAGGGCCATAAAGGTTTCCGCTATCATAGATTTCATATTAACAGCCAATCAACCCCCTTCTGTGGCTGTCATCTTATCATAAAATTTCCCACTTGTCTACAAACACCTCGAAAAAGTAACTTTGTATAAAACACAAAAATGAATATGTACGAAAATTAGACAAATCGTTTTCTTTTGTCTGGTTTTTGGATATTAGCCCCTTATTTGTCCATTTTCTATCAGCAAAAACTAGCGTACAGTATCCGCATAAACTATTTATCAACAAGGAGGTCATTATTATGAATGAAATGTTTGCTTCTCTTTTTAGCAGTGGAATCTGGGCGGTCATTAAGGCTGTGTTGATTCTGCTCCTCGCATTTATTACCGCGGCTATCGTAAAATCCCTTGCAGTAAAGCTATTTACCAAAACAAAGCTGAATGCTCTGATCAGACAGACGGACAGTGACACTGGCGGGAAGGAAAAAACAGTTTCCTTTATTGGAAAACTGGTACATCTGCTTGTATTTTTGCTCTTCGTACCAGGTATTTTTGAGACCCTCGGTATGAGAGAGGTTTCCTCGCCAATTCTGAATCTTCTCAATTCATTATGGGGATATCTTCCTAACATGCTCGCAGCAGTGCTTGTCTTATGGATAGGTTTTTTTATTGCCAGACTTGTCCGTGAACTTTTAGTACCTGTGTTTAACCGCTTAAAAGTAAATGCACTGCAGGAAAAAGCCGGAATCCAGGTTGCCGATACAGGAAGGCTTTCTGATACATTGGCATACATTGTATATGTACTAATTCTGATTCCAGTGATTATTGCTTCCCTGCAGGTACTGAATATCCACGCTGTTTCCGCTCCGGCTATCCGAATGCTTGACACTATTTTTACATTCATTCCCAATATATTGGCTGCTCTGGTTATTATCATCATTGGCTGCATGGTTGCCCGCTTTTCAGGAAATATTGTGGAAAACCTGATTGCATCTACCGGTTTTGACACAAAACTATCACAACAGTTAGAAGTAAAAGGAAATGGCTTTGTTTTATCAAAGGTCATCGGGAAAACGATACATGTTATTATGATCGTGTTCTTTATCGTTGAGAGCTTTGGCGTACTGAATCTTTCTGTCCTTACTGGGATTGGTAATGCTGTCATCGGTTATATGCCTTATATATTGGCATCCGTTTTAATCCTGTTTGTGTGTTATGTATGTGATGGACTGGCAGGAAAAACACTCTTAAAAGGAAACCATACTGTTTTAGCACTGATAAGCAAAATTGCTATCTATACAATCGGTATTTTCATGGTATTAAGTGAGCTTGGCATTGCAAAAGAAATCGTGAATACTGCTTTTATCCTTATTGTTGCCGCCCTTGCTTCCGCTTTCGCCATTTCCTTTGGCATAGGAGGTCGGGATTTTGCAAGAAAAGTCTTAGAAAGATTGTCTGATGTCTGCAACATAGAACAAAAGAATAGATAATCTTTTAAAAGTATTTTAAGGAGGTGGAAGCCTTTGAAACAGATAAAATTTGCCCGGACTGGATATATTCTGATTTCTGTCCTGTTCTATCTCTCAGGAATAATCTGTATCATCATACCAGAAATTGATAGTAAAACTGCCGCTTTAGCAGGAGGTCTGATACTGATTATTTATGGCATTATAAAAATAACAGGCTATCTCTCCAAAGATCTTTACTGTCTTGCTTTTCAATATGATTTTGCCTGTGGGCTATTCCTGATTGTTCTGGGAACCGTAGTGTTGGTTGCGGGTAATGGATTTAAAGGACATTTGTTGTCCGGACTTGGCGTTCTGGTTTTACTTGATAGTCTGCTCAGTATACAGACTTCCATAGACTCAAAAAAATTTGGTCTTTCATCTTGGCCTGTAATATTGTCTTCTTCTATCCTGTCCGGAGCATTAGGTGTAGCGCTGATCGTAACAAATACACAGCTTATAGCAGGATACAGCCTTCTTGCAGAAGGCTTTATGAGACACTATATTGTTTGATGTACTGTATATCTTTCATCAGACTATAACCCTTCCTCAAGGGAACAAAAATATGAGGATACCTATTTATAAAAGGAGATTAATTACAATGAACGCAACAACAACTTTGAAAAAATTTGGTTTGGAACAGGCATTCCACTACATTTATAAAGACCCGGAAAAAAACATGCTGAAAATCATGGACTGGGCAGACAAATTCGCAGGCGACAATTTTATCTCACAGAGAGCAACAATTCGGGAGATCATCACCAATCCAGATCACCCTTATTACCTTTATGCACGCCGCCTTTTTACAGATATTGACCCAAATGTTACCAAAACTCTGGCGGTAAACTTTTTCATCAATGCCGGACTTGTTGGATGGCCAAAAGAAGAAGAACTACGAAAAAAATATGACTGTAATATCCCTTGGGCAATCCTGCTTGATCCCACTTCCGCCTGTAACCTCCATTGTACCGGCTGCTGGGCGGCAGAATATGGAAACAAACTGAATCTGTCTTATGATGAAATTGATGACATTATACGCCAGGGCAAAGAATTAGGAGTCTATCTGTATATATATACAGGCGGAGAACCGTTAGTCCGCAAGGCAGATTTAATCCGGTTATGCGAAAAACACTCGGACTGCGTTTTTTTATGCTTTACAAATGCCACTCTGATCGATGAAGCTTTCGCAGATGAAATGCTCCGGGTAGGCAACTTTGTCCCGGCTATTTCCCTAGAAGGCTCCCCAGAGGCAACGGATGGAAGGCGCGGAAAGGGCGTATACCAAAGGGTACTAAATGCATTAGAACTTTTGCAGAGAAAAAAGCTGATATATGGCATTTCTTCCTGCTATACCAGTGCAAACTACGAATCTATCACTTCAGATGAATATTTAGATAAGCTGATTTCCATGGGTGCCTGGTTCATCTGGTATTTCCACTACATGCCGGTAGGGAACGATGCTGCCCCGGAATTAATGCCCACCACCGATCAACGCAAAGGCATTTATGAGAAAATACGCCGTTACCGTGCCGAAAAACCTCTGTTTGCAATGGATTTTCAGAATGATGCCGAATATGTAGGCGGATGTATCGCAGGCGGCCACCGTTATCTCCATATCAATGCAAACGGAGACATTGACCCCTGTGTATTTGTCCATTATTCTGATTCCAACATTCGGGAAAAGACACTTTTGGAAGCATTGCGCTCCCCCATGATGATGGCGTACCACAGGGAACAGCCTTTCAACAAAAATATGCTGCAACCTTGCCCAATGCTGGAAAACCCGCAAAAGCTCCGTGAGATGGTTGCCTGCTCCGGCGCCCATTCCACAGATCTTCAATCACCGGAAAGCGTGGAACATCTCTGCTCCAAATGCGACCGCTATGCCAAGGAATGGGAGCCTGTTGCAGAGGAGTTATGGGAAGGCAGTCACACATTTTAACCGAAAGGAACTATGCTTATGAAAACTGCAATCGTAACCGACAGTAACTGCGGTATTACAAAAAAAGAAGCAGACAGCCTGGGAATATTTATGATACCTATGCCGGTCTGCATGAATGATACCTTTTATTATGAAGGAATTGATCTTGAGCAGAACAATTTTTTTGAACATTTGGCAAACCACGATAAAATTCACACCTCACAGCCTTCTCCTGCTGATCTCATGACCATGTGGGAAAATGTATTGACGAACGGGTATGATGAACTGGTTTACATTCCTATGTCGAGCGGCTTATCCGGCGCCTATCATACTGCCTGCCAGATGGCGATGTCAGAAGATTTTTCCGGGAAGGTTTATGTGGCAGATGCACGCAGAATTTCTGTAACACAGCGTCATGCTGTGCAGGATGCCTTGTATCTCGTCAACCAAGGCATGGATGCCGTCTTTGTTCAAGAACAGTTAGAAAAAAATGCCGCAAATTCCATTGTATTTGTAGCAGTTGATGACCTTGATTATCTGAAACGAGGAGGACGGATCACACCGGCTGCTGCAGCGATGGCTTCTATCTTGAATATGAAACCTCTGCTTACAATCGGAGAAAATAAGGTTGATGCCTACGAAAGAGTACGGGGGTTAAAAAATTGCGAGAAAAAACTTTTGAAAGTAATGCAGGAACGAGCATTACTTTTCAAAAGTCAAGGATATGATATCCGGCTTGGCATATCTGGAAGTTTTTTGAATGAAGCAGATTTATCGGAATGGTACGCACGGGCAAAAGAAGTCTTCCCACACGATGAACTTCTCTATGACCCATTAACCTGCAGCATCAGCAGCCATGTAGGGCCGAATGCGTTTGGAATGGGAGTAAGTGTAAAAATCACCCTGTAATACACCAGGATACCTATATAAACAACAAGTATCTTTTTGATTACGCGCCCTGCATTTGTTTTAGGAAAGCTCTTCTCCCGGAACCTTCAAAAGAATTACAGATTTTTTCACAAAACCTGGAAAGGTCATAGGAGGCACCTGTATCAAGCCAATCCAGAACCACGCCTGCAAGAGTACATTTATAGTAACGGATAAATACTTCCTTATCTTCCAGAGGGATATTCATATCTTCCGTTGTATTGTTTATATAAGATTGAACAATATGCAGGCTGATTTCATTCAAATAACGTATGAATGCCTCTCTGTGAGAGGAACGATATAGATGGATGAAGGCTGATTTGCGCCTTGTAAATTCCTGCACCATAAGAGTAATGCAGTGAACCGGCTCTCCAAATTCACAATTATCTTTGATTACCTGCTCTGTCCAGTACTTAATTGAATGTTCGGTAAGAGCAGGTATGTCCTGGAAATGATAATAAAAGGTATTCCTGTTTACCTGACAGCATTCCACAATATTTTGAACCGTAATCTTATTATAGGGCTTCTCTTCCAAGAGCTGCCAAAACGCATCACTAATAGCTTTTTTGGTTCGGTTCATGATCACACCTCCAAAATGATACTGTTGTGATTATACTAAAAATCTGCTTGCTTTTCAATCATTTCTAGTTTTGTGGAAAATGAATCATTCAAAATGTACAATTACTTTTAAAACTTTTATTTTGGAGAAAGAAACCTTGGAAATAAAATTAAATGACAAAATAAAAATTTATAAAATCACAAAATGGATCATTTAATTGAAGGAAAACTTATTTATCCAAAGGTAGTTGGTTCTAAAATCAATCTTCCGGCTATGTGGGTACTTGCTGCAGTAACTATTGGCGGAAATCTGGCCGGTCCGTTCGGAATGCTGCTTGGCGTCCCAGCAGTCTCTGCCGCATACGAATTACTGAAAGAAGCCACTGCAAAACGTGAAATAAATATAAAGAATCCAGGTATATAGATTGGAGAAATTAGATGAAATCCCAAAAGAACAAAAAATATATTACTTTTTTTAAATCTCTGCCGCTTATTATCTGCATGATGTTTGTCATACTATTTCTTGCATCCGGGAAAGAAATAACCGTCCAAACCATTTTAAGGTATACACCGGAATATCCTTTTGCAGCGGCAATGGTTATTTTACTTTTGTATGCTTTAAAAAGTGTATCGTTTGTATTTCCTATCGCAGTTCTTCAAATTGCAACCGGACATCTATTTTGGACACCCGTTGCGCTGCTCGTAAATTTTGTGGGAAGGGCGATCACCCTTTCCATCCCATACTGGATAGGACGCTTATCCGGCTCTGATCTGATAGACAGTTTACAAAAGAAATACCCCAAATTAAAAAAAATATGTTCTAAGCAAGAGCAAAATCCCATTTTTATTTCTTTCCTGCTTCGTACATTTTGCTTTTTGCCGGGAGATGCCGTAAGCTTATATCTTGGCGCTGCAAAAATACCTTTTCCATATTATCTAACAGGTGGTGTCTTGGGAACCATTTTAGGCGTAGTATTATCAACGATCCTTGGTTCCAGCATTACAGAACCCAGTTCCCCGGCCTTTTGGCTTTCTGCTTTCCTGATGGCACTTATAGCATTGGCTTCCTTTTCATTTTACATATATGATAATAAGAAGCATCGCTAGAGCAGGGATTTCGTGTCTCCACTTCGTTCCGGTCCACGCTGAGCGGACATCCACTGGATGTCCAGCGCCCCCATACCCTCGATAACCGCACAGGAACTCCCTGTGCATGATTGGCTTCCACACAAGGTGTGGGCGCAGCGTGATAACAGTATCACGAAAAAATACCTCTCGGTCCCTATATGACTGAAAACAGCAAACAAGAAAGGAGCATTATGGCAAGACCAGAAAAGGAAAAAGAACTGTCACGTTCAGATTACATCCGTCAACAGCTTCTAAAAGGGAAGGTTATCATGACCTATGACTTCCGGGTGGATAATCCCTTTTCTGTATTTTATAGTGTTATTATACGCACACTATTGTTTAAACAATTTTACATGGATAATAGAAGTAATACAAGGATCATTTGAACGAAGGCGGAAAATAAAATGATAACATATGACCGACTATGGGCAACCATGAAGGAAAAGGGAGTGACGCAATATGACCTTTACACGCACTACAATATCAACCGCTCGCAGCTTAACAGGTTAAGGCATAACAAAAATGTGGAAATGAACACGATAGACAGGCTCTGTAATATCCTGCACTGTAGGGTGGAAGACATCATGGAACACTTTGATGATGATAACCGATTCTGAAAAGCCTGCCGTACAAATTTTAAGTTGGGGAAAGGACTGACAGCGCAATGGATGCCGCTAATAGAACACAATACAGCCAGAAACACCAGGAAGATCTGCAGCGTTTGAAGAACTTCCGATTACTGGATGATGATTTTTGCACGAAAGTGTTTGAAGATATTGAATGTGTGGAACTGTTACTGCGTATCATATTAAAAAAAGATGATCTGAAAGTGATTGAAGTACATTCCCAATATAATATGAAGAACTTACAGGGGCGTTCCGCAAGGCTCGACATATTTGCCATTGACAGCACCGGCAATGTACTGAACATCGAAATACAGCGCAGCGACCGGGGCGCAGGCCCCAGACGGGCAAGATACCATTCCAGTCTGATCGATGCGAATGTCACAGAGCCGGGAGACAAATATGAGAAGCTTCCGGAATCATTTATCATCTTTATTACAGAAAATGATGTACTGGAGGCAGGGCTTCCCCTCTACCACATCAACCGTTTTGTAGAGGAAACCGGAAATCGTTTTGGGGATGATGCCCATATCATCTATGTAAATTCGCAGATTCAGGATGAAACCAACCTGGGACGGCTTATGCATGATTTTTCATGCACCGACCCATCTGATATGAATTATAAGATACTGGCTGACAGGGTTCGCTACTTTAAGAGCGAAAAGGAAGGAGTGTTGATTATGTGCCGTATGCTAGAGGAAATGCGCAATGAAACAGCATTGGAAACGACGAAGGAATTTGCCCTCCGCCTGATTATCAGGGGAAAAGATACGCTTGAAGAGATTGCAGAGATTACCAAGTTGCCGCTGGCAGAAATAAACCATTTGAAAGAAACACAACAGATTTAGTGGATGATTATTCTAATGCTTGAGAGCCACCAATTTAATCCTTGGAAGCCACTTGTAATTTAATGCTTGAGAGCCATTACAATATACTAGATATAGTACGTCTATTATTTACCGCTTATAACATTGTCTCAGAATAATCAAGCGGTTAAGGATCAGTGTACTTTGATCATAGATACACTATATATTGTGGTGGCTCTGAAAGATTAAAATAGACTTGTATTGATGGCTCTGAAGCCTTAGAACAGTGACTCTCAAGCTAACTTGGCAATATAATAACACGTTCCCCCCACTCCATCAACAGCGCCGCCCCTCCTGCCGCAAAAGGAGTCGCAAAGGATGTTCCTGTAAACTGAGCATATCCTCCACCCACCGCCGCTGTGGTCACTCCCACTCCCGGGGCCACGATATCCGGCTTCACTAGGTTCGTCTCCCTTGTATATCCTCTCCCGGAAAAGTCCGCATAGACGAATGTCAATGCATTATATGCTCCCACCGTGACCACTCTGCCCGCCGTAGACGGAATCGTAAGAGTCGTATAATCAGTAGGAAATAAAAATCCCGTTCCCTTATTCAGCACATTCTCGCTGGGAAGCCACAGCTCATACGCACCCGATACGATCTTCCTCGGCGTCAGGATGATCCTCCACACCCCTCCCGTAATATAAGTTTCCCTCGGAAGCATATCGATGTAGATCTCCTGGGCCGTGCTGTAAGGGCTTGGTTCTCCGTAGTAAAGCAGGATCTCCGTTCCTCCAACGGCAAATCTCTGGGGGCCAAGTATCTCCTGGAGCGGGCCGACCGTAACGCCGCCCGGCGTCATCAGCGATATATCCACGATATCCGTATACTCTTTCCACAACTGGATGCTGATAGCCGTCTGGCTGTCCTGCACTGCCAATTGTATGATCTCTTCCCTTCCCGGCGTCATTACCCCCGACGTATGCCCCGCGCTGGCGGCTTCATTGCCGGAGCCGATACAGATACTGCTCTTCCATATATTTGACAGATCATCGATAAATCTTTCTAGCAGAGAAGTACCGTCATGGGAACCGTAAGTATTTCCGAAACTGATATTGACCGCGACCGGCATCCGAAGTTCCAATGCCTTCCTCACCACATAGTCGATTCCCTGCATCAGCTCTGTTGTCCGCGGGAATCCTTCCTTCCTTGGATTGCCAAGCTTCACCACCAGAAGATCGCTTCTCGGAGCGACTCCGGCATATCTTCCCGCGCTGTTTCTGCCGTTTCCGGCGGCAATCCCGGCCACAGCGGTCCCATGCCCGGAGGTATCCTCGCTTGGGACGATTCTTCTTCTGTCCGTCAATATTGGCTCCTTCAATGCTTCATTGATCTGTTTGGAGGTGTACTCTGCCCCTATAGCATACCCGTCAGGAGGGACCCTCCCTTCACCGGACGCCAAGGACTGATCCCAGAGTGCACGGATCCTTGTTGTGCCGTCTTCATTTCGGAAATCAGCATTCTCATAATCAATCCCCGAATCGATCACAGCCACCAGGACTCCCTGTCCATATAATCCAAAACGGGCATCCTGTACCGCATCGATACAAGATACCCGTCTTCCGTTTGCAACCTGAAAAAACAATCTCTTTGGTTTCTCTATATATTCAATTTCCGGAATCTGTGCAAGATTCTCGATCTCCGACTCCTGAATCGTGATGATCGCATATTCATTCTGCAGCTCCACTACCCTCAAAGCCAAGGCTCTTACTCCTTCAAGGCTGCCTGAATACTTCACGATCAGATCCCATTCGCGCTCTGCCTCATTATATCCTACGTCCAGCTCCAGTGATTTTTCACGCTCCTCTGGTGTCGCATCCAGTGCCAAGTTCAACAGATTTTCAATCTTCTGGCTAGCCATACTATCCCTTCTTTGCAAATAATTCAGCAAATGTCATTTCATCTGCTCATACTATAGTGTATTCTGGGAAAGTATGTCATAGACAATGAATTAATCCGTCTTTTTCATCTATTTCATCAAAAAATCGAAGCCGAGATACGGTGCGATCTCAACCGGAATAAAGTATCCCTGCTCGTACCGGCACACAGGACATACTGCCGGAACCATCTTTCCTGCCTGAATATGCCCGCAATTCATGCACATCCATTTCCCGCTTGAGTCACTCTCGAAATACTTATTCTGCTCCAACAATTCTGCCAGCTTGCCGAATCTTCTGGCATGGATCGCTTCAACCTCTGCAATTTGGAAAAATGTTGCCGCTGCCTCCGTGAAGCCTTCCGCCTTCGCTTCATTTCCAAATGCCTGATATACATCATCCGCCTCTTCCAGCTCATTATGTTCCGCCTTCTTAAGCAATTCTACAACACTATCAAAATGATCCACCGGATAACCGCCGGATATATCGATCGTAGTTCCCGAAAGGTTCTTAAGAAGATCATAATAGCGTTCTGCATGAGCCCTTTCCTGATCTGCTGTAAATAAAAATACCTGCGAAACAGAGTATAAGCCCTGCTTCTTCGCAGCATCCGCCGCAATCGTATAGCGGTTCCTCGCCTGGCTCTCTCCTGCAAATGCCCGCATCAGGTTCACTCTGGTCTTGCTCACTTTAAAATCAATCGCCATATCACATACTCCTTTTCATTTTACCAATTCATTTTTACCGATTATTATGTGACATAGCGGACAGATTATTCACGCCGGATCAATTAAAACCTATTATTCTTCTGGCAACGCTGTACACCAGAGACGATATCTTCCTGCCGGACTTGCCTGGAATATTCATGGTCTGCCCCAGGATACCGTAACGGATCTTAAGATACGTCTTCCAGTCTCTCTTCTTAAGATACTTCCATAGCTCTCTCTTCTTCTCGATATTCTCCTTTCGCTTGGAACGAATCAGGATAATGGAGGACACCGTCATCATGATTGCCAGATAATTGACCATATACAGCCTTAATTTTCTGCTTGATATCTCTCCCATCTCATACATGTCGATCATGGTCTTGGTGACATAGATCTGCTGATCGGCCCTGGCGATCATATTCTTCTCGTTCACCGACTGATCATCCCGTCCGATAAAATAACGGTAGAAATCTACATCCAGATAATATATCTTGCGGACATGAGGCAGCGGATAATATACATAGATATTATCAACGTAAAAGGTATGCTTCGGCAGCCTCATCTGAATCAGCTTAAGCAGTTCTGTGCGATAAATGACCGAATGCATCAAAATATATTGGTCCAGACGGAAATGTCCGATATCATCCCACCGGAACACCTCATCCTGCGGCAGGGCATTGCGGTAATGGACACATTTCTTATGGGACGCCCCTGCCTTCTCATATACAAAATTCGATATCAGCATATCGATCTGTTCACCGTCTTCTTCCAGGTTCCTGACAAGCGTCAATATCCGCTTAAGAGCTTCCCCGTCGACCCAGTCGTCACTGTCTACAACCTTAAAATATCTGCCCTGAGCGGCGCTGAGACCTGCATTGACGGCATCGCCGTGGCCTCCGTTCTCTTTATCGATGACTCTGACTATCTCAGGATAGTTTTTCATATATTCATGGGCGATCTCTGATGTACGGTCCCTGGAACCGTCATTAACGATAATAATCTCTATCTCTTCTCCTCCTGCCAGGATGCTTTCAACGGCCCGGGACATATAATCCTCTGAATTAAAACATGGAATTGCAAATGAAATATACTTCATTCTATTTTTCCTTTCAAAAATTGTGTTATAATACATATTACATTAGTATAAAGCATTTCTGATATTTTTCAACCAATTATCAGCAAAATCTAACATAAAAAAACGTTCATAATTTGTTTACTTATCTTTTAAAAAACCTTCATTACTTTAACATTATTTCTTCACAGGTCTGATTTATACTAGACTCATCAGTTAAAAGCCAATTAATAAACTTTTTCATAATACATGCCGGGCGCTGCGAAAGCGGTGACCCGGCATCCTCCCTTTATTATTGAACTTTTTAATCTCCTACAGATCCCCGGACTTAAGAGCAAGGATCTTATCCAGAATATGAAATGCAGCTTCCTCCTTCTCCATAATGGGAAGCTCTGTGACATCATTCTTCGTAATCATAGTGATGATATTCGTGTCCGTTCCGAATCCAGCGCCCTGCATCTTCAAATTATTCGCAACGATCATATCAAGGTTTTTCTTATAGAGCTTCTTTGTAGAATTATCCAGCATATTTTCCGTCTCCATCGAGAAACCGCACAGGAATTGACCGGATCTTTTATGATCGCCCAGAAACTTTAAAATATCATCTGTACGTTCTAACGGAATGGCAAGATCGGAATCCGCCTTCTTCACTTTTTCCGGCGCAACATGCTTCGGACGATAATCTGCAACCGCGGCGGCCTTAATGATAATGTCCATCTCTTCGCTTCTTGCAATGACCGCGTTATACATATCCCTTGCAGATACCACCGGTACAGCATTTACAAACAACGGCAAAGCCAGAGACGTCTTGCCGGTAACCAGCGTAACGTCCGCTCCGCGGAGCACACAGGCTTTGGCAATGCTGTAGCCCATTTTCCCGGAAGAATGGTTGGAGATATAGCGCACAGGATCAAGCGCTTCTTGTGTCGGACCCGCCGTGACAAGCACCTTCATCCCCGCCATATCCTTCCTGCAGGCGCAGCGCCGCAAAATGTGCTCACACAGGACTTCCGGTTCAGGCATCTTCCCCGACCCGATATCACCGCATGCAAGATACCCGTCTGCCGGAGCAATCACTTCCATACCATATTTCTTCAAAACAGCCAAATTATCCTGTGTAACCGGATTCTCATACATCCCGGTATTCATAGCCGGAGCAATGATCTTCGGCGCTTTGCTCGCAAGGATCGTAGTAGTCAGCATATCATCGGCCAATCCATGCGCAAGCTTGGCAATGACGTTGGCTGTCGCCGGCGCTACCATGATAACATCGGCTTTCTTGGCAAGCGCCACGTGCTCTACTTTAAATTCAAAATTACGGTCAAATGTGTCGGTGATACATTTGTGGCCCGTCAGAGATTCAAAGGTGATCGGATTAATAAAATTTGCCGCATGCTCCGTCATGATCACACGAACCTCAGCGCCTTTTTTTACCAGCATGCTTGCCAGTGACGCGCTCTTATACGCCGCGATTCCCCCTGTGACGCCGAGAAGGATTGTCTTATTCGTCAAATCCATAATGATTCCTTTCCTTATCTTTTATCAAGATCATATACAACACTATAACTATAGCAGAATTTCCGCTTTTGTACAGTCTTGAAAAGTGACATAAAGCATGATAGAATATAATAGGTTTCGTAACAAATCCAATGATGTTGGTTTGAAATTGAATTGAAAAACGCAGAATGAGGTGCATATGAAGAAGATTATAATAATAGGACTGATCGCAGCCGCAAGCATGATATTTACCGGATGCGGCGGCAAAGAGAATGATGACAAGAAGGCGGACGGTCAGGTTGAGGAAAATGTTCCTGTCACTGACGCGGACGGCCAGTCAGATACATCGTATTCTCCTGAAGAATCAGACGCCCCGGTAGTAGACGGAGTTTCTGTACTTTGCACGGATGACAAAAGCATCAGTATCAGCGTAACAAGGCCGGAAGGCTTCGAGGACTCCGAACACACTTCGGAACATCAAATAGCTTTTCAGCGGTTAGGCACAGACGGTACAAGCAGTACACAGTTGAACCTGCGTCTTATGACAGAAGATGCCGATACCGTTATGACAACGGCCCAGCAGGAGGTTGAATATCTCTTGAGTGCGAATTCTGACGGCGGAACAGTTGGGGAAGTTCAGACTCAGACAACCGGTGAAAAGCAGTTTTCTTATTTCACTTATTCGCAGGAAGGTATTGAAGGTTACCGAATCTGGACGGATCTTGACAATGGATGTATTCTTTCCTGTACTGTAGAAAATATCGGCAGCGGCTTAGAACCGTTGGCAATCGATTCTCTTGCACAGATAATATCCGCGTCGATTCAGGAATAGTAACATAATGAATTTGTATATTAAAAGAGTTGCCGCAAAACAGATTTTGCATTGCGGCAGCTCTTTTTATAATACATGTAAATAATTACACAATTCACTTTTATTCATATCAGGTATTATTCTCTTATAAATGAAAAATAACTAACATCTATTCGTATCAGGCACTATTCTCTTGTAAACGAAAAAAAACAGCTAACATCTGCTAGCTGTCTTATCTTTAGTAGTATATCATAATACATTTTCTTATGTACCTTCAAAACTGCATACAAGAAATCCTGTTCATCCTTCTTCTACCTATCTCCGCTTTGGTCATGCCCTCGACCGATTAGTTGCGGTCAGCTCCATACATTACTGCACTTCCACCTCCGCCCTATCTACCTTGTCGTCTTCAAGGGGTCTTACTACACTTGGTAGGGATATCTCATCTTGAGGGGGGCTTCACGCTTAGATGCCTTCAGCGTTTATCCCTTCCCGACTTGGCTACTCTGTCATGGCCTTGGTAAACCAACAGATACACCAGCGGTCAGTCCATCCCGGTCCTCTCGTACTAAGGACAGCTCCTCTCAAATATCCTACGCCCGCGCCGGATAGGGACCGAACTGTCTCACGACGTTCTGAACCCAGCTCGCG
>OFGA01000588.1_pt1 | contig 29346 bp, 31 predicted proteins | sample 1521471 | NCBI WGS metagenome assembly OFGA01 (sample SAMEA3504086, study PRJEB24116) | mouse gut metagenome | biome: mouse gut; feature: mouse-associated habitat; material: faeces | place: Denmark | collected 2011 | reverse complement strand
CCCCATGCCGAGGCTGGAATACGGGCTGAAAACCGGAGAGCTAACCGAAGAAGCCATGGTCAAGATCCTTGAAAAGGCCCTGACCAGAGCTGCAAAAGCCACCAGCGACCTCCATGTGGCCAAAAACCGGAAGAAGCTGAAAAAATACACCGGTCCCTTTGGCCGTTCTACCCCCGACGCGGAGGAACCGGACTATGACCACATCTACAACTTTGGCAGCGGGCGGATGGGGGGCTGTGATCTCTTTCTCCAGCTGTACCCCAACATGGAGCGCAACGGCCGGGTCAAATTCCCCCAGGAGGGGATCACGGTGATCGTATCAAGCCATATCTTAAGCGAGATCGCCCAGACGGCAGACTATATCGGAATCATCGCAAACGGGGCGCTCGGCTATCAGGGCGGGATGCCGGAAATCAGCCATCTGGAAGAATTGTTTATGCAGGTTGCAGCGAAGTATGCCGTATCGGACAAAGGGCGCCAGCTTAAGGAGGTGGGATAGATGGGGAAATATTATCCGGCCGAAAGATTAAAGAACCGTCATACTTCTGCGGAAAAGCTGATATTGCTGATGCCGATGATCGTAGTGTGTCTGGCGGCACGGCTTACGAGCGACTATTTTACGATCGATGCTTATAATTGGTGGTGTATTGTATTATTTCCGGGGATGACCGCCATCGTCTGCGGCGCGGTGGGAAACAGGGATAAGAAGATGAAGAATCAGACGATCCTGACGCTTCCGGCAGATATGGGGGCGGTCTGGGATGGAAAGGTGTTGTATGGGATCCGCTGCATGGGGATCTCCCTGGCGGTACTCTTAAGCGTTACACTGATGATAAGCACGATACTTAAGCAGGTATGGCAGATCGTATTTCGCATCGATCCGGCAGCGGGGGAGCAGGTACTTGCAGTGGTTGTATTATTCCTGTCTTCTCTGTGGCAGATCCCTTTCTGCCTGCTGCTTATGCAGGTGATCGGCAGATTTCCGATGATATTGCTCCATGAGGGGAGTATATTTCTGATCTCCGTAACAATGTCATTGAAACCGTATTTTATGCTGCTCCCGGGAGGGATCGCGGCGCGGCTGATGTGTATTATCTTGAAAATACTTCCGAACGGGCTGATCGCAAAGCCGGGAAGCATGACATTTACCCCGGAATTGATGGATTGGAAGGGAGTGCCGGTGGGGATTCTGGCTTCGCTGGTGTGGTTCGCGGTATTCTGGATCGTGGGGCGGAAGCAGTTTGAAAGGCAGGTGCAGCTATGATGGCAAGACATTTGGATGGAGGGAAGGAACTTCGGGGAAATGTCAAAGGGGAGCTGTGGAAGATGCGCCGCACCCTGCTTCCATGGCTTCATGTAATGGTTCCGCTTCTTGGGATCGCTGTATTCCTTGCATATTATAGTTTTGCGGCATGGAATGATGAAGGAAAGATATTGGGATATATGGAGGCGCTGACGGTCATACTTCCTCTGGTCGTCAGTGTGATCTGCTCCATATCGGCAGAGTTTGAAGAGAGCGGACATTATCAGACATTTCTTGGAGTATCGGTCTGTAAAATGAATCCGCTGCTTGCTAAATGGATCGTGCTGTCAGGCATGGGGCTTCTCTCCATCCTTCTGGCTGTTGTTGGATTCGCAGCGGGATATCGGATAACGGAGGGGAACACGGTGCTTCTTATGAGGGAATACTTGATCCTTGCTGCGGTAATGTGGCTTTGCAGCGTGAATCTGTATCTGATACACCTGTTCTTGAATTTTGCGTTTTCAAAAAATATTTCCCTGTGTGCGGGAACGGCTGAGTTAGTGGTCGCGGCGCTGTTCCTGACCGGGCTTGGCGAGGGGCGGTGGCAGTTTTTTCCCTGTTCGTGGGGTAGCAGATGGACGGAATATCTGATACAATACTGGATAGGAAATAAAACGGCGGCGGCAGGAGATGTGCTGAAGATTCTGGGAATCGGGGCAGGCGTCACGGCAGCGCTGTGGTCTGTATTTTTCCTGTGGTTTCATTTTTATGAGGGAAGGCAGTGCCGGGATTAATGACGGGTGCGGTCGGGGAATGAGCGGTTATGATTAAAATATTAGCGGTAGATGATGAAGAGCGGATCCTTAAGCTTATCAGGAACGCTCTGGAAAAAGAAGGGTATGAGGTGGATGCGGTAAGCGATCCGCTTAGGATCAAGAAGATGAGATTACAGGACTATAAGCTGATCCTTCTGGATGTGATGATGCCGGGAATGGATGGATTTACCCTGTGTGAGGAGATCAGGGATCTGGCAGACTGTCCGATCCTCTTCCTGACGGCGAAGACTGAGGAGAAGGATATTATGAGGGGGCTTGGAATCGGCGGGGACGACTATATCACCAAGCCCTTCGGCATCGGAGAGCTCCGCGCGCGGGTCGCCGCACATCTGCGGAGGGAGACGAGAGAGAAGAAGCAGGCGGTCTCGGTGAACGGGGTGCAGTTCTACCTTAAGGAGAAGAGAGTAAGCTATGAGGGGAACGAGATTACATTTACCAAGAGCGAGTATGCGATCTGCGAGTATCTTGCGCTGAACCATGGACAGGTATTTTCAAAGGACAGGATCTACGAGCATGTTTTCGGGTACGATAAAGAGAGCGATAATTCTGTGATCACGGAGCATATCAAGAATATCCGGGCGAAATGCCAGAGGGCAGGATTAGAGCCGATCGAGACGGTATGGGGGATTGGGTATCGGTGGAGATGAAAAATAATATAACGATCACGGTTGTTTTTCTCCGGTTCGTCATCATATATACCGTTGGCGCATTGTTCTGGCTGTTTGCCGCAGTCATGATATATTTTGTGCTCGATGCGGCGGGAGAAGTTCTTCCGGCAAACCATATGGAAGCGCAGTTAAATGCATCTGCCGATGAGATTCAAAGCGTCTCCAAAGTCACGGATGAACAGATACCGGCGGGGTGCATGTACGGGGTTTATGAGCGTACCGGAGACTGGCTGTACGGGACATTTTCTTCCGAAGAGAGCGGGCAGGCATGGGCCAGCTATGAGGAGAATGATATCTATGCGCAAGGGAAGGGATACTATCGGTTCTTCGTGCGCGATGCAGGGGAGATATGTATTGTAAAATATAAGATTGAGACGAGGTTTCGGAATGAATATCTGGACAAATTACTGCCGCGGCCGGATCTGCTTATGGTCGTCTCATTCGCGGCGATGTTTCTCCTGCATACGGTTTTGGTGTCGCGGTATTTTGGAAAATATATGCGCGCAAGACTAAGGATCTTGCTCGAGGTGGCGGAGAAGATCAGGAATCAGGATCTTGAATTTGCAGAAGAACATTCGGGATTAAGGGAAGTGAATGAGATCTTAAGTTCCCTTTATCAGATGAAGAAGGCACTGAAGGAATCCCTGTACAGGCAGTGGGATGTGGAAAAGAGCAGGGATGAGCAGATCGCGGCGCTGGCCCACGATATCAAGACGCCCCTTACGGTGATCCGGGGGAACGCGGAGCTTCTGGCGGAAGGGGAGCTTGCGGAAGATGAACAGGAGTACAACCGGGATATCCTGTCGAGCGCGGCCGTGATGGAGAATTATCTGCAAAGCTTGAATGAACTGCTGATGGCGGACAGGGAGAGGGCTTCTGGTGAGGAAGGAGATGCCGGAGAAAATGATATCAGAAGGGACAATGCTGGAGAAGATGATGACAGAGAGAAAGATATCAGAAGAGATGATGACAGAGAGAAAGAGATTGCCGGTATTGCTGCGGACATGGTGTCCTGTATGGAATTCGCTGATAAGTTAATAGAGCAGGCAAGGCTTCTGTCATCTGCAAGACAGTGTCCTGCCGCTTTCCAAAGAAATGATCTGTATGGGAAGATTCAGTGCAATGAGACGCAGATTCTAAGGGCGTGGAGTAATATTCTGGGAAATGCAATGGATTATGGCCCTGAGAATGGGAGAATACAGATCTCTCTTAAGATGCGTAAGGATGGGGGAAAGGAATATCTGGCGGCGGCGGCCGCAGACGAGGGGCCGGGATTCTCCAGGCAGGATTTGATGCATGCAACGGAGCAGTTCTATCAGGGAGACCGAAGCAGGAACAGTAAGACGCACTATGGAATAGGGCTTCACACTGCTGAGAAGTTTGTTAAGAGGCAGGGAGGGAAGCTGGTGATTGAGAATGGAGAAGCGATGGGGGCCAGGGTGACAATGTTGCTGGAAGTGCGCTCTTGAAGATTGCTGGAAGTGCGCTCTTGAAGACCGAAGGGGTCAGTATGTATAATTTTTTAACAGTTCTGGATCTGCCAGGGCTGTTTTTTTGCCGCATTATGGGGGAAATGGATGCATTTGTCAGAGATATTTTTCAAAATGACTTGACAAAATACTACGGGGGGGTATTTTATAGTATGAGAATGAAATATTAGTTCTCAGATTCAAATGACCGATCTTACAGTTTGGGAAATGAGGAAAGCAGATATGTGGTGTGTGATGCGGGTACGGGTAGGTTCGGAAGAAAGCGTGCGGCTGCAGTGCCAAAAGAAGCTCTCTTCTGATCTGCTGAAAGGCTGTTATGTATTCTATTATCAGGAAAAGAAGCATATTCAGGGGGAATGGGTGATCAGGGAGAATATCCTGTTTCCGGGATATGTGTTCATGGTTACGGAGCAGGCAGACCGGTTGAGCGATGAGCTAATCCGTATCAAAGGATTTGCGAAGCTTCTGGAAGCAGGCAGCGAAGTGGCCGCGCTGACGGAAGATGAAGTAGATTTCCTGACTGTATTCGGCGGAAAAGAACAGACTGTAGAGATGTCAGAAGGCGTGATCGAACAATCCAGGATCAGAGTATATTCTGGTCCGTTGGTAGGGAAAGAACGATATATAAGTAGGATCGATCGCCATAAACGTCGAGCATTTTTAGAGATGCCAATGTTCGGGGAGAGGCAGAAGGTACGGGTAGGGTTAGAGATCGTATCGAAGTCTTAAGCATAGTTTTATACCGAAAAATAGTAAGAAAAATCAGGATTACTTTCTGGATATCCTTGCAGCTGGGGCACTTGGATTTCCGGGGGTATGACATATCCGACGTCTGAGAATATCTGCAGACATATCCGGGATGCTGTATGAGCACAGTATATCGGTATGTCTTGCAGACGGAAGACAAGTTACTGTGGCAGCAGGAGATTACTGCGGGCATGGATGGCGAAGCATACCTTTTGGTATGGTCCGATTGAATTGGATCGGAACATATCAGGGAGTGCTTCGCTATTATAATGCAATGAAAGATACATAGTAACGCGATCACAGAAGCCGCCGGGTAGTGTCATATCTCCATAATATGTGTTGATGATCTTGGCAGATCGGAAGCATATATTACGAGGAAATGACATTGCCCGGCGGCTTTTGTCATTTTATATCTGGCAGTCAGCGTTTGACTTCCGTGGGCAACGAGCCAAGCGGGTATGCTTGCATGCAATTTGGCGGCTGCAGCGGGGTTATTGACTTGGTTGGAAATCAAACTCATAGATTGTGTGTTCTATACCATCTCGTCGAATGGAGGATTTGTTTTGCATTATGTACTACAGGTAACTACAGGAACAGAAAATAGGGTGGAAGAGCAGGTCAGGACTGTAGTAGAAAATACGTTGTATGATTCCTGTTTCCATCCAATGCGCCGTGTGAAGAAGAAATTTCGGGGAGAGTGGAAAGAAGTTCATGAAAAGTTGCTCCCTGGATATGTGTTCATAACGAGCGATCATATAAAAGACTTATATCAGGAGCTTCGGCATGTGCCGGCATTTACAAAGCTGTTGGGAAAGGATAGTGAGCTGTTTATTCCACTTCCGGATCATGAGGTGGAATGGCTTGAACAGATCATGGACTCACCGGATCGCAGCATGGAAGTGCAGTTATCACAGGTGTCGGTATCGGAGGATGATGTGATCACGATCTTGTCCGGACCTTTGAAGAATATGGAAGGGTGTATCAGGAAGATCGATCTGCACAGACGAATCGCGAAGGTTGAGGTTGATTTTATGAATCGGAAGACGGTGATACATCTGGGGATTGAGATGGTGGGGAAGATGGAGTGAAGAAAACCTGTAGATTCATGCTAAGAAGCCTGAGAGGGAGATTAATGAGAGGAGATTTTTATTGATGGAAGGATATCAGGAAGTCAATGAAATCAGTCTGGTAGATTTGATGTTTTATTGCTTGAAGAGATGGCGCTGGATCGTCGTGTGCATGTTGCTCCTTGCTGCGGCCGCGGGCGTATATAAGTATCAGGCGGTGATTGCGGAGAATCAGGTGAAAAGGGAACAAAAAGTACAGCAGTCTGCGGTAAAACCAGCCGAGGGAGAGACAGAGATCGAGAGCGAACCGATCGTGTTTGAAGATCCGGCCTCTTCGGCAGTTACATTTGCGATTGTCGGAATGATCGGCGGAGGGTGCCTGGCCTGCATGATATTCTGTTTGAGATACGCGGTGAGCGGGAAATTGCAGGATATAAGTAACTTCCAACAAAAGTTCGGCATGCCGCTGTTGGGGGTCGTTCGGAAAAGCGATATAAAGAAGAGATTGTTTGGATTTTTAGACCGGTGGATTCGCCGGTTAGAAGAAGGACCCTGTGCCAGGATTCCGAGGAAAGAACAGATTAAGATCGCTGCTGTCAACGTTCAGAGTGCGATCCATAGAAATCCAGAAGAGAAGATTAAGAGGGTTATGCTGGCGGGAACTGCATCGGGGGATGATGTGATAGAGATCTGTGAGCAGTTGGCGGAAGAGATCGGGGAGGTTACGTTTTCACCTTATCGGCAGATTGTGTTTCATGCGGCGGCGCTTAAGAAGCTGGAGTATTATGAAGGGGTTTTGTTTGTTGAGAAGAGAGGGGAGTCTTATGAGAGGCTGATCAGGCTGGAGAGAGAGTTGGCGGTTAGTAGGAGTGTGAAGGTATTGGGAAGTATTGTGTGTTAGTTACAATTAATATTTAGATTTGTATTCTACTAATCAGCTTTTTGTGTGTTTTATAAATGAAGATAAATTGAAGTATTTGGAGGGAAAGTAAGTGTTTAGAGAAACAACTATTGAACCTTTTAAAAAAAAAGTGTGGCTCTCTTCACCAACAATGCACGGTGAAGAATTAGAGTACATAAAAGAGGCATATGAAAATAATTGGATGTCAACAGTAGGAAAAAATATCGATGAAGTTGAAAAACTTGCTGCAGATTATGTTGGATGTAAATATGCAGTAGCCCTTTCAACAGGTACGGCCTCACTTCATTTAGCAATGAAACTTGCGGGTATAAAACCAGCGGAGAAGGTATTTTGCTCAGATATGACTTTTGATGCAACGGTTAATCCTGTTGTTTATGAAGGAGGAATACCGATATTTATTGACACAGAATATGACACTTGGAATATGGATCCAGTAGCATTAGAAAAAGCCTTTACAATATACCCAGAGGTGAAAGTAATAGTAATTGCACATTTATATGGTACTCCAGGAAAAGTAGATGAAATTAAAGCTATCGCTGATAAATATGATGCTGTAATAGTGGAAGATGCTGCAGAATCATTGGGAGCAACATATAAAGGAAGACAAACTGGAACTTTTGGACATTTTAATACAATTTCATATAACGGAAATAAAATTATAACAGGATCTTCAGGTGGTTGTTTTTTGACAGATGATAAAGAAGCAGCAGATAAAGTTCGTAAATGGTCTACTCAGTCAAGAGAGAAAGCGCCATGGTATCAGCATGAAGAGCTAGGATATAACTATCGCATGAGTAATATTGTTGCAGGAGTAGTTCGTGGTCAATACAAGTATTTGAATGAACATATAGCACAGAAGAAAGCAATTTATGAAAGATACAAAGAGGGGCTAAAAGATTTACCAGTGGCTATGAACCCATATAGTAAAGAAAATTCTGAGCCTAATTTTTGGTTAAGTTGTTTATTGATTAATGAAGATGCTTTGTGCAAACAAATTAGAGGCGATACGGATGTACTTTATATTCCGGAAAGTGGCAAGTCATGTCCTACAGAAATTTTGGAGGCTATTAATAGTATTAATGCAGAAGGACGACCGATTTGGAAGCCAATGCATATGCAGCCTATATATCGAATGAACAGCTTTATAACAAAAGATGGGATCGGTAGGGGAAAAACAAATGTTTATTTTGAAGATAGACTTCAGGATGTAGGTATGGATATTTTTAATAGAGGGTTGTGTTTGCCTAGTGATAATAAAATGTCTTCAGATGAACAAGATAAAATTATAAAGATAATAAAAGATTGCTTTATGTAAAAAAGTAATGCTGAATAAGAGAGGTTATATGGAAAAAGTATATATTATTGATGCAAAGAGAACTGCGATAGGGAAATTTTTAGGATCACTATATGAAGCTAATCCAGCTGAAGTGTGTTCGAAGTTGATACAAAAAGGTTTTCAATTGAAAAATGCTGATGAAAAAAGTGTTTTGAATGATGTGGAAAGTGTGATTATTGGAAATGTAATATCAGCGGGTACTGGCCAAGGAATTGCAAGAAAAATAGCATTGATGGCAGGCGTGCCGCAAAATGTACCAGCATATTCATTGAATATGGTTTGTGGATCAAGCATGCAGGCAATTAAAAATGCATTAGTTGAGATTCGCTGTGGAGCAGATTTAATATTATGCGGTGGATTTGAATTTATGTCCAATATTCCATATGCTACTAATAGTTATATACGTTTAGGAAAAAAGTTTGGCGATTTTAAGATGATAGATTTAATGACACATGATGGATTGATAGATTCCATAAATGGAATTCACATGGGAATCACAGCAGAAAATATTGCACAAAAGTATAAAATAACAAGAAAGGAGCAAGATGAATATTCACATTTGGCAAGGCAAAGAGCGATTTCTGCGATAGATTCAGGGAAATTTGTCGAAGAGATTGTATCAATAGTTTTACATGATTATAAGGGAAGAGAATATATTTTTGATACAGATGAATTTCCAAACAGGGAGAGTACTTTAGAAAAGTTGGCTTCATTAAAGCCAACTTTTCTAAAAAATGAAAGAGGAACTGTTACGGCAGGAAATACATCAGGAATTAATGATGGTGCAGCTTTTCTTTTGTTAGCATCAGAAAAGTATTGCAAAGAAAATAGAATCATTCCAATAGTAGAAATCTGTGAGGGAATAGTAACAGGTTGTGATCCGCAGATGATGGGATTAGGTCCATATTATGCAATTGAAAAATTGTTAAGAGTGACTGGAAAAGGAATAGATGATATTGATTATTTTGAGATAAATGAAGCATTTGCAGCTCAAATATTAGGGTGTTACAAATTATTGTCTAAAGAATATAATTGTTCTGTTGAAGAAATTATTAAACGGAGTAATATTTATGGTTCAGGTATTGGATTAGGTCACCCACTTGGTGCTACCGGAGCACGAATTGTGGTAACTCTTATGCACATTTTAAAACATAGTAAAGAACAATATGGTATTGCATCTCTATGTATAGGAGGAGGTATGGGAGCAGCAGTTCTGTTGAGAAAGGTGGATGAAAATGAGTTCATTGAAAGATAAAATTGTGGTTATTACTGGTGGAACATCAGGGATTGGATACGCAACAGCAGTGAAAATGAGAGAAAAAGGAGCAGTTGTATATGTTTGTTCAAGACATGAATGTGAGTTTCGAGATAGTAAAATATATTATCAATATATGGATGTGAGAAGTTATGTATCTTGCCAAAAAGCTTATGAAAATATTATAAAAGCTCATGGTAGAATTGATGTTTTAGTAGCAAACGCGGGGATCATAGAAGATTCTCTTACATCAAAAATGTCAGAAGAATCTTTTGATAATGTGGTCGAGACAAATTTAAAAGGGATTTTTAATATAGTGAGGTTAGTTGGACCACATATGGAGAAACATGGTTCAGGTACTATTGTAACAGTTAGTAGTATAGTGGGCGAATATGGAAATATTGGACAGGCAAACTATGCAGCATCAAAAGCAGGAATCATAGGTATGAGTAAATCGTGGGCAAAAGAGTTTGCACGAAAAGGAATACCGATACGAGTAAATATTGTAGCACCAGGATATATATTAACTGATATGGTAACAACAGTGCAACAACGATTACTTGAGAGTTTTGCAAATCAAACCATGCTAAAGAGACTTGGAAGGCCAGAGGAAGTTGCAGAAGTAATTTGTTTTTTGAGTTCGGATTCTGCGTCGTATATTACTGGAACAGTTATAGATGTTAATGGTGGAATGAGGATTTAATAAGATAGAAAAATTGTTTATATCTGTAAATCAAAGACAAGGATAAAAGAAAATGGTCAATATACATAAGCCTTATGGGGTTTACGAAAAGTATTTTAAGAGATTCTTTGACTTTATTATTTCGTTATGTGGGTTGATAATACTTAGTCCTGCAATTGGAATAGTAGCATTGTTGGTAAAAATTAGATTAGGAACGCCTGTAATATTTCAGCAAGAACGCCCTGGTAAAGATGAACAAATTTTTAAGTTATATAAATTTAGAACAATGACTGATAAGAAAGATAAATCAGGAAATTTATTGCCAGATATTGATAGACTTACTAAATTTGGAAATTTACTCAGAAAGACAAGTCTTGATGAATTGCCAGAATTGCTCAACATATTGAAGGGCGATATGTCCATTGTAGGACCTAGACCATTATTAGTACGATATTTACCATATTATACTGATCAAGAGAGACATAGACATGATGTACGTCCAGGATTGACAGGTTTAGCACAAGTAAGCGGAAGAAATTTTTTGAAGTGGGAAGAAAGGTTTATATTAGACTGCAACTATGTAAGTAAAATAACCTTAAAAGGTGATGCATATATCCTTCTGCAAACGATTTTAAAAGTGTTGAAACATGCTGATATAATGGATGGATCGGAACAAATGGATTTTAAAAATCTTGATGAAGAAAGGAAATGAAACAGTGAAGGAAATTTTTTTAAATAATATGAGTGCAAATGATATATCCAAGTATAAGGAAGAACTTATAGAATTAATGGATATTACATTATCAGATAATATAGAACAGAAATTCCCGGAGAAGTTAGCAGAAAGATATGTTGATAAAATGTCAGGATATATTGAGGATAATAGTGCTATAATTATCGGAGCGTTCGAAGGAAAGAAACTAGTTGGATTTATATGGGGATATATCACTCATGTATATGAAGAAGTCCGAGTACACAGTTATATGGGAGCTGTTAATCCTTATTATAGAGGATATCATATTGCAAAAAGACTAATGGAAAAACAATTTGAGGAGGCGAAGAACAGAGGAATTTATATAATAGAGGCCATGGTAACAAAATCGAATCAAGCTGCATATAATTGGCATCTTAAAACAGGATTTGAAGAAGAGCGGGTAAAAATGAGAAAGGTTTTGAAAAATGATAATTGAAAAGACCGCAAAACAAAGAACAAACGCATGGAAACAAATGTTTTTTTATGAAAGTGCTAGAAGGGCATTTGAAAATGTTTTAAAAGTATACGCAAAACAAAAAGATGTAACACTTTTTATTCCAGCATATATAGGTATTTCTTCTAATGAAGGAAGTGGAATTTTCGATCCAATTGTTAAGGTTGGGATTAATTATAAATTTTACTTTATTAATCGAAATTTGGATATCGATGGCATATTGTTGAAAGATGAGTTAAATAATACAAAAGGTAAAAAACTTGTACTTCTAGTTCATTATTTTGGATATCCGGATGCTAATATTGATTCAATAGTTAAAATATGTAGAGCGAATTCAGCAATAATTATTGAGGATGCCGCTCACGCCTTATATACAGATTATGTAGACCATAAATGTGGGAATTACGGAGATTATATATTTTATTCTTTGCATAAAATGTTACCTTTTGAAAATGGTGGAGCATTAAAAATTAATAATTCGGATTTGTTAGATGGATTTAAATTAGAATCTGAAAAAAGTTATCCTATGTTTAATTATGATTTGTATGAAATATCAAAGATCAGAAAACACAATGCAAAAATATGGTATGATTTATTAAAGAATCACACTAAGTATTTGCATATTTTACGTCCTTATTCAAATGATGTTACGCCTCAGACATTTCCTATAATAATAAAAAGATATGACAGAAATAAATTGTATTTTAAATTAAACGAAGCAGGATTTGGAGCAGTCAGTTTGTATCATACAATGATAGAGCCAATACAAAAAGAAGAATATGCGAATTCAATTTGGATTTCGCAACATATTATTAATTTGCCTGTACATCAGGATGTGAAAGAAAACCAGATTTTTAAAATGGCAAAAATACTATTAGAGATATTATATGACGAGGAGATAAAGTGATTGAAGAAATTCAGATTGCGCAAGTAAAAAAATGGAATGATATAGTTCGTTCTTTTGAGAATTATGAGGTTTTTTATTTAAATGAATATGCCATGGCATTTATGAAAGAAAATAAAAAAAATGGGGTTCCTATCCTATTGGTGTATAAACAGGGAAATGATAAGGCGATTAATGTTGTATTTAAGCGAGACATAGGAGAAGATGAGAAATTATCAGGGAAGATACCTGTCAATACATATTATGATCTTATTACACCATATGGATATGGAGGATTCAAGGGAAATATCTCTAATTATAAGAATTTGAATAAAGAGTATAATGATTATTGTCAGGAAAAACGATATATCTGTGAATTTATAAGATTTGAACTTTTTGGTGATTATTATAAATTCTATGATGGTAGGATTGAAACCAGAATGCATAATGTGGTGCGAAATTTAATGATTCCAATTGATGAAATGTGGATGGATTTTAAACAGAAAGTAAGAAAGAATGTTAAGCGGGCTAATAAAAATAATCTCAAAGTAATCATGGAAAATACGGAAGAACATTTAACAGATTTTTTAGACATTTATTTTTCGACCATGGAGAGAAACGATGCAAAAAGTGAATATTATTTTTCAGAGAATTTTTTTAAGATTTTAAATCAGATGAAAGATAATATTATGTATTTTTATGTGGTGAAAGATAATAAAATTATTTCTTCAGAATTAGTTATTTATGGATCAGAGAATAGCTATTCATACTTAGGTGGAACAAATCGTGACTATTATGAGTATAGACCGAATGATTTATTGAAGTATACAATTATTAAATGGGCTAAGGAGAAAGGATTAAAGAATTTTGTGCTTGGTGGAGGATGTGGAAGTGACGATGGAATTTTCCAGTATAAAACGTGTTTAGCTCCTAATGGAATTGTAGATTTTTATATTGGGAAAAAAATATTTGATCAAGTTAATTATGAAAAAATAGTTGGAATCAGAGCTATAGACAATCCGGAATGCAGAAGGTTGAACTATTTTCCTGAATATAGAGCATAAGACTAAGGAGTGTATGTATATGAATATATTGTATGTTACTACTATAGGAGGTACAATGCCCTTTTTTAAAATATTTATCAAGGAACTTATCGATAAGGGGCATACTGTAGATTTGGCATGTAATAATGATATATATTCTCTCCCTGTCTATTTTAAAGAGTGGGGGTGTAAAATTTATAATCTTTCATGTACAAGAGAACCTTTTAGTATTAATAATGTAAAAGCAATTAAAGAAATAAAAAGTATTGTTAGCAGTAAAAAATATGATATTATCCATTGTCATACACCAATTGCATCGATTTGTACTAGATTGTCTTGCTATAAGACAAGATTTGAGGGAAGCAAAATTATATACACAGTTCATGGATTCCATTTCTATAAAGGCGCGCCGTTGAAAAATTGGTTATTGTTTTATCCCATAGAATGGATTTGTTCATGGATGACGGATGTTTTGATTACTATTAACAAAGAAGACTTTCGTAGGGCGAAAAAATCCTTCCACGCTAGAAAGATAGAATATATACCAGGTGTTGGAATTGATACAAATAATTATAGTACTGATTTATTGGATTTTTCTTCTATAAAACAAGAATTAGATATTATGGACAGTGATATAGTATTACTTTCGGTAGGAGAATTAAATAAAAATAAAAATCATGAGACATTAATTTATGCAGTTAGTAAATGTAAAAATCCACATATTAAATATTTTATATGTGGTACAGGAGAATTAAAAAATTATTTGTCTAATATTATCAAAAAACTTGGATTGGAGTCACAGGTACAGTTACTTGGATTTAGAACAGATATAGCACAAATATTGAAGCAAACAGATATATTTGTTCATCCATCCTTTCGTGAAGGATTACCTGTTTCTGTAATGGAAGCTATGACAAGTGGTGTTCCGATAGTTGCAGGTGAAAATCGTGGAACAAGAGATTTAATTGTTCCAGATAAAGGTGGATATCTCGTAAAGAGTGATTCTGTAAGAGCTTATAAAAATGCTATATTAGATCTTTCAATAGATAAAGAAAAGCGCGAGAGGATGGGGAACTTTAATGTTGAAAGAATCAAGAAATTTGATATAGCAGAAGTAAATAGAATGATAAATGTAATTTATACAAATGCTTGCAGTAAAAATAATTGATAAAATATAATTATTTGAGGATTTATTGCTTAGAGAGTCAAAAGAGGAGAAGTATATATAGATGAAATTACTATTTGTACATAACGGACCTGTTTTTTATGACAATAAGGGGAATTATTATGAATATTCATATCATGGTTTATTGGAACGATATAGCTATATTGCGAAGGATATTTCTTTTTTGATGCGTACAATGCCATGTTCAACAGAAGAAAATTATGATCTTGTACCTAAAGAAATAAGGGTAATTTCTGTAAAAAATATGTTAACCCCAATAGGTTATTTCAAATATATGAAAGACGTATATCGGATAATAGAAAAAGCAGTTAGAGAAAATGATTATTTGATTTTACGAGGAGGAATATATTCTGATATCGCAATTAGATATGCAAAAAAATATAAGAAACCTTATATATATGAATGTGTTGGATGTACCTGGGATGCATTGTGGAACCATAGTTTATTGGGGAAAGTAATTGCACCAGTATTTTTTTTGAATACAAAAAGAATAATAAAAAATGCACCATATGTTGAGTATGTTACAGATAAATTTCTGGAAAACAGATATCCAACTCGAGGGCATTGGATAGGATGTTCTGATATATGTATTGGTTCAATTGATGAGGAAATATTAAAATTGCGTTTAAACAAAATTAAAGGTTTTGATATGAACGGGGAGATTTTATTGGGAACGGCAGCAGCGATTGATGTTCGATATAAAGGGCAGGAATATGTAATTGAAGCAGTAAGAATGTTGAACCAGAGAGGGATAAATGTAAAATATTATCTGGCTGGTGGAAATAGAAAAAGAAGTACATTTTTAGAAAGAATAGTAGCAAAGAATCATCTAGAGAAAAATGTAATTTTTTTAGGGGCATTGAATCATGATAAAATAAATGATTTTTATGATTCTTTGGATATATACATTCAGCCTAGCAAGTTGGAAGGGTTACCAAGAGCAGTAATAGAAGCAATGAGTAGAGGATGTCCAGTTTTGGGGTCAGATGTAGGGGGGATTCCAGAACTTTTAGATAATGAATGTTTATTTAAAAAGGGAAGTTCAAAGGCTATTTTTGAATCTTTATTAAGAATGATTAATTCAGATATCTCGAAATATGCTAAAAAAAATTATGAGAAAGCTAATGATTATTTATTAGATAAAATAGAAACAAAAAGGAATAATTTTTATGAAAAATTTCTTTCTAGAACTTAAAATGGAAATATAAAATATATCTTAGAGATAATATTGGAGAATAGATTGTGAATAAAATATTTCAAATAAAATGGTATTCTTTAATTATGGGGATAGTATTGATATTAACTTTAATAATTGGAGGATATTGTATAAGTATAGATAACGGTATAACTTTTATTTTCTACTGTAGCGTGTTTTTGAGTTCGATATTTTTAATGCACTTTGCATCAGTAAGTGATAATATTTTTTTGTTTTGGTTTTCAATTATTATTGCTAGCACTGTCATGGCATTTCGTGCACAAACAGGATATGATGATTTTGTATATAAAGAAATTTATTTTCGAGCTGAGGAATATGGATTTTTTACTTATATTTTTCAAGGAGCTGAAGAATTAGGTTTTTTGATTATAAACTATGTATTCTATCATATTTTGTTTGGAAATTATCAAATATTTCAAATTATAATTACTCTTTTTACTTTTTTCCTTTGGGGACATGCTATTTTAAAATATAAAAAGTATGGAAGTTTTACTCTTTTCTTGTTTTTTTTATGGACTCATTACTATTTTATTGTGATGAGTGCGGGACTTGTAAGAATATTTATTGCATTGCCACTTGTTTTTGAGGCAATATACTATTTTGTAGAAAATAATGTAAAATTATTTATAAGTTTTATTTTTATAGCATCATTATTTCATGTTTCGTCAATCTTCATATTGGTTTTACTTTTAATGCAGGTAAATAGAGTGAAGTTTTTTAATTATTGGAAACTTTTTGTTATGATTTTAGCTATTATTATTCCAATAGGATTTATTATAATTGCGAAAGTGTTGGTTCCTATTCTTGGTACAAAGTATAGTGGATATGATACTATTGGTAATTTAGCTGTTAGCGTAAGGGATTTTGATGTTTTACCAATTTGTGTAATTGGAATATATTTTTTAAAAAAAATAAACGATGAAGATAGGAAAATGATGATTATTGCAATAGTTTTGTGTTTTATGTCGATTATGTTTTCCATTTATGATTCTATGGTTAATTTAGGAAGATTATCATTTTATGGGAATTTAGGAATTATGATTGTTGGATCAAAGTGTAACTCTATCTTAGAAAAAAACACACTAAATATTATAATATCTATATTCTTCATAATATATGGAATTGTATATATGATGTATACAGCCTTTTTAAATCCATCAAATGTAATATTCTTGTTTCCATATGTAAGTATATGGTGATTAGTAATAAAGATTTTTGGTAATAAAATGAAAGGAAAAGTCATGAAGGTTTTAATATATTATAAAAGAACAGATATACAACCAATTGGGGGACCTAGTGGATATCTATTTAATTTATTAACTGGATGGGAAAAAATGAATTCTGAAATTGAACTCTCCTTGTTAAAGGGGAATATAATGCTGGAACCACTTAAAAAAAGGTGTAAATCCTATGAAAATCCGATTGTTATTTTTTTTCTTAATAAATATAGAAGATTTAAATTTATAAAAAGTGTATTTAAAAGTGTTTATTCAAAAGAAAAGACGGAGATTAATTTGGATGACTATGATATAATACATTTTCATTCAACACAACAATTATATTTGCTGCGTGATGAACTAGAATACTATAAGGGTAAAATATTGTTGACTTCGCATTCTCCGCAACCATTATTTGAAGAATATAAAGATGCGGCAACAAAATTAGAATTAAAACTTTTAAAAAGAGTATTCATGAAACTTGTTAATATGGATAGGTATGCATTTAGACGAGCAGATTATATTGTTTTTCCTACAATTTATTCAGATGAACCATATCTCAATTCTTGGGAAGAATATACTAGCATAAAAAATACAAAAAAAGAATCTATTAAATATTTCTTGACTGGAACAATAAAAGCACAGCCTAAAAAGACACGAACGGATATTTGTAAGTTATATAATATCCCTCAGAATGCATTTATTATCACTTATGTTGGAAGACATAATGAGGTTAAGGGATATGATTGTTTAGTAGAGGTATGTATGAGGTTTATAGAAAATCAACCCAATACATATGTTCTCGTGGCAGGAAGTAAAGGAAATATAAAGGCACCGACACATGAAAGATGGATTGAAGTTGGATGGACTAATGATCCACATTCTATAATAAATGCTGGTGATTTATTTCTTCTACCAAATAGAGAAACTTATTTTGATTTAGTATTACTAGAGGTTTTATCATTAGGTAAAGTAGCGATTGCATCTAATACAGGTGGAAATAAATTTTTTTCAGATTGTAAAGGAGTCTTGCTATTTGATGATAATGAGCAGTTATATAATTTGTTGAAAAGGATTTATTCATTAGATGCTCATAGTAAATGTAAATTAGAAAAATGCAATATGAAACTTTTTGAAGAAAAATTTACTATAGATATTTTTGCTAAAAATTATCAAAAATTATTAGAAGAAATTGTATAAATGAAAACAGATCGTGGAAAAGGTATATGAATAATTTGATTGTAAAAAATGTGATTTTTAATATGCTGTCTAAATTAGTGAATATGATTTTTCCGTTAGTTAGTTCTATCTATGTTTCGCATGTTATTTTTGCAGAGGGAGTTGGAAAAGTTGGATATGCTCAAAATATTTCTCAGTATTTTATTTTGCTTGCACCGCTTGGAATTGTAAATTATGGAACAAGGGAACTTGCAAAGGTAAGATACTATAAGAATCAAATAAATATTTTGTTTAGTGAACTTTTTTTCATCAATTTATTCTCTACAATTTTTTTTGCTTCTTTTTATTATGGAATGATTTTTCTATGTCCATATTTTTCTGATGAAAGGTCGTTGTTTATTGTTACGGGTATTCCAATTATATTTAATGTATTTAATGTGGAATGGTTTTATCAGGGAATGGAAGAATACGTTTATATTTCAGTAAGAAATATTATTGTTAAAATGATATCTTTTGTTTGTATTATAATTTTTGTTCGTTCTACTCAGGATTGTGTTGCTTTTGCTTTAATATATTCAGTTGGAATTGTTGGGAATTATTTATTAAACATTAAAAATATAGTTAAATATAAAATAAAACTAATTATTAAGGGAATACATCCGTTAAAACATATAAGGTTAATTATTGTTTTTTTGTCTAGCTCAATTGCTATTGAATTATACACACTACTAGATACTACTATGTTGGGATATTTTTGTGATGACACAATAGTAGGATATTACACAAATGCAGTAAAGCTAGATAAGGTTACTGTTGGATTAATTGCTTCAATTGGTACAGTTTTATTACCAAGATTATCTTTATATGTGAAAAATGGAGAAATAAAAAAGATTAATCTTTTAATAACCAGAGTCATTATGATTATTACTTTTTTAGTTATACCTGCTGGTATAGGTGTATTTGTAATAGCAAATAAATTAACTGTTTTACTTTTTGGACCGTCATTTGTTCCGGCAATATTAACAGTACAAATTGGGACGGCTTTAATTTATATATTAGCTTTCAGTAATTTGTTTGGAACACAGATATTACTTGCATTTAATCAAGAAAAAAAGATGTTTATTGGTACCTGTATTGGAGCAATAACCAATTTTATAATGAATTATTTTTTGATACCTCGATATCAACATAATGGAGCAATGATAGCTTCAGTTGTAAGTGAAATAATAGTTGTTATACTTTTTATATATATGATGTTTGCATACATAAAGATAACTATTAATTTTAGATTTTTGTTCAAATCGTTATTATCAGGAGGTATTATGGGATTAATAGTGAGTATAATTAATTATAGTATTGAAAGTTTAATTGTTAGTATTATTTTTTCAATTGTGTTTGGAATAATAGTATATTTATCAATAGGAGTTCTTATTAAAAATCCAATTATTGATTTAATAAAAAGTAGAGATGTTAATCAATAAATGTGTTTGTATTTTTTTATTATAATACCATTTGTTGGCAGTCTGTGTGGTGAATTTCTATATATGGAAATTAGAATATAATTTATGTTATGTCAAATATGAAACGGTAAGAGGAGATGGGAGGCATTTGAAAAGGAGAAATAAGATATCTAATTTGTATTTATTAATTTCTTGGGGAGGAGTGTTGTCTTTTGTTATTGTTTTACTATTTAAAAGAATAGATATATCTCAATGGCTTGTTATGGAACATAATTATCAATATCAGTTTTCAGACTTTTTTAGACAAATTGTATATGCTTCAGATTTGAAAAATATATATTGTAATACAGGAGATGCACCGTTCCCACCACTTGCATATTTGTTTTTTTATGTATTGCATCAAATAAATCCAATAGATGTACCAATAGAATTAAAATCATGGAGATTGGTACAGGATTATCAGTTTAATTTGTTGGTCTATGTTATGTGTATGATTATATGGGTTGTATTTTTTGTTGAAATAGTAAAAAGAATTTTAAGAGAATATAAATCGAATATAATTATAGCATTCATCCTGTCAGTTTTATTTTCTGCCCCGTTTATGACGGGAGCGATAGAGAGAGGAAATATTTCTATCGTGGTCTGTGTTTTACTCCTTTGGGCAATATACTTAAAAGATTCAGAGATAATTTGGAAAAAAGAATTGGCACTTATATTGATTGCAATAGCAGCAAGTCTTAAAATATATCCTGCTATTTTGGGTTTTATTTATCTGTGGGAAAAGCGATGGAAAGAGGCTGGGAAGTTATTGATATATGGAATATTATTTTTCTTTGTTCCTTTTGTGTTTACAGGAGGTGTGGAAGGGTTGAAACAATATTTAAAAGTGCTTAATTCATTTGAAAACATAAATGTATGTCGGTGGACGAATATAAGAAGCTTTTTGTCTGCTATATTAAGTAAATGTAATGCTGGAAAATATCAATTAAATGCATATTTAGGAATTGTTATAGAAAATATTTATTTTATAATTTGTCTGCTATCCGCTTTTATAACAAAAGAAAAGTGGAAGTGTATTTTATTTTTATCAGGAATTATGAGCTTATATGTGTCTAATAGCTATAGATATGTAGCAATATATATGGTATTACCTCTTGTTTTTTGGTTGGAGCAGCAGAAAGGGCAGCGAAGAGATTATGTCTATTGCGTTTTGTTTGCACTTATTTTTACAATTCCTACTTACGGATATTTTATAAGAGGAGAAGTTGATTTTTTTATTTTTTTACCTATTTATTTAGTTGTAATATATTCGATATTGGAAACGTGGTTTGTGAAAACACATTCTTCTTTTTATAAAATAGTAGTAAAAGGTATTCCCAATTAGCAGTAATAGTCAAGATTTAACAGAAGTGGATAACCGAAGAATCTGGCAGACCTGATAAAATTCTCAGGGATACTGTTTGTGATCGACAGAGGTGTTTACAGTGCGAAGAACCTTGAAACCCTTGCCTCGAATGACAACAAATATATTATTCCTGTTCCTGCCCATGTTAACATCTATAAAGAAGTGATGCGGTCAGTGAAATATACAGATAGTTTCTATTATCGGTCTGGCAAGAAACATGCACGGATCGAATATATGTTGAAACGGATATCCGAAACGGATTATATTTATGTATTTCGTGATATAGATGAAAATGAAAAGTGTCGTTACAATTATCAACATAGCATAGGGCTTGGCAAATCCGGATACACATCCGAAGGGTTTGAGAAGAACAAGGAGTATTTTGGGGTATATGTCCTTCAAAGTAATATTGCAATGACACCCGAAGACATATTTTCCGGATATAAAAAATGCTGGGGCATTGAAACCTTCTATATAGTATCTTAAGAATCGTGGGGATTTCAATGACCTTATGTTTCAAGATTACTACAAGGAACAAGGCTTTTCATTTATTATGCTTATAGCAGGTCAGATTCATCAAAAGATGATAAAAGCCGTAAAAATGCTGCATGATAATGCGATATCGATACGAGATATCCTGCTGATGGCCAGGTGTTTGAAAATGGAAAAGCGAGGTAATATATAGAATCTCAAAAATACTTGGAAGAGAGACCTCGAGATTCTTGCAAAACTCGGATTTGAACCTATGCAATTAGCACCTGACTGAATCAACCTGAAACATATTAGTAATTCCCTGAATGATCATGATTAGAAATTTCAGAAGAACTTATAACAGAGAATATAGAAATAGAATGTAAGCGAGGAATCGAAGGGGGATTTACATCCAATCTCACAAAGTAAATGACACTGACGGTGAAAAGCAACAATGTCGAAAAATGTCATACGGTTTTAATTGACATTTCTTCATTTATGTACCATCATAAAAAGTAGAAACCTGCCGTAATTTGGCGTAAATATTACTATTTTTTCTACACTGTGAGGTGGTATAGCATGGATAGACTCCAAGGAAGCATGGAGGCGCTCAGCGCTCTTCAGATTACAGAAGATATGGACGGGTTGGATGTTCAGAGCAAATCACTGTTACAATACGCGGAAGTTTTAGCGGTTATCCTTCGGGATACGATCGCAGAATACGAAGGATATAGTTGGAAAGAGGTCGCCGAGTTTATAGAGGTAGACTCGATAACCAGTACCATGGAAGTTTCGCCGGGAAGAACGAATACGAAGATCCGAAGTGATGCAACAGAGTATCACAATCTGAATGAAAAGACATCTCTTTTTGATCTGGCATTTCGAGCCAGAAATCCACAGATTTCCACAGAAGATATACAGATTAATTTACATATAGACGTAGAACCGCAGAAAATATACAATCCGGGGTATCCGATTGAAAAGAGAGGCATGTATTACCTTGCGCGGCGCTTATCTTCTCAGTTATCCCTTGCGCTGAACGTGACAGACTATAATCGTCTGGCCAAATGTTATAGTATCTGGATCTGCCGGGATGAGATTCCCAAGGAAGATCAGTACAGCATATCTGTCTATGAGATGGTCAATACCAAAAATACTGCGCCCAATACGGTATCCAGAGAAAATTATGATTTGATGACATTAGTAGTTATCAAATTGGGCAATACGGTGTATAATGGAGATAAGGAAGACGAGGGATACGAGCTTTTACGCTTCCTGAATACAATCATGTATCCGCATAAGGATGATTTTATGGATACGGTATCAGAGTATATAGATTTCTCTGATAATGAAGCGTTGCATAAGGAGGTAATACATGTGAGTACGATAGAGCAGATTAAGTATGAAGGAATGAGGGAAGAATTAAGAGAAGAATTAAGAGAAGAAGGGATACAGGCATTAATATTAGATAATCTAGAGGAAGGGATTCCTAAGGAGAGAACTCTTGTAAAGCTACAGAAATATTTCAATCTTACAGAAGAGAAAGCTAAGCAGTATTATGAGAAATTTACTTCAGGATACGATCGTAGAATACAAAGGATTTTGACGTAGGGTATCTGATTGAGAAGAGAGGCATGTTTTACCCGCCGCCGGCGGAAGGTTCAGAATAAGAGGGATCAGGAAGAAGACCTGTCTTGTCAGTGCGAGCAGGGCTTCTTTCATTGCTTTTCCTAAGGCACTCTTTGATGTTAAGACAGAAGAATCGTTGCCAGAGCCACCCCGAAGATACCTCAATGGAAGTAATCATTCCCTGCTTCTCCAGCGCAGCACGCAATTAGTTTGCGTACCAATATATGGTTTGGGGAATTTGACAACATTCATGGTTACCAAATCAGGCAATACAGGGTATAATGTAAGTAACTTTTTAATATTCAGATCAGAAGAGGAAGGCTGCGATTATGAACCTACATTTTCTTGGAGGCGCCATGGAGATTGGCGGGAGCTGTATCTATATAAGGATTGCGGGCAGAGGAATCCTTCTGGATTCCGGGATCCGGCAGACGGCATCTAAGGATCCGATTCCAGATTTTCGGACCGTACAGGAGCAGGGCGGTGTGGACGCCGTCATTGTAAGCCACGCACATATGGATCATATCGGGACGCTTCCGATCATCAGCAAAGCCTATCCCGGCGCACGGATCTACATGACGGCCATGACCGCGGAACTGACCAGAGTTCTTCTCTATGACAGCCTGAAGGTCATGCGGTACAGGGAAGACGAGATTCCCCATTATTCAGAGAAGGATGTGCTTGCCATGTTGGGAAGGATTCATCCGATTGGTTATCAGACCCCGTTTCCTTTATTTGATGGATTTACTCTGACATTTTACCCGGCGGGGCACATTGCGGGAGCGGCATGTATATATCTTGTAACGGAGGAAGGGAGCCTGTTCTATTCGGGTGATTTTTCGGCATTTTCCCAGCGCACGATCGAGGGGATACGGATCCCTAAGCTACGCCCGGATGTGTCGATCGTGGAGACGACCTACGGCAATCGGCTGCACTCGAACCGGATGGCGGAGGAGAGACGGCTGGTCGAATTGGTTCGGGAATGCGCTGCACAGCAGAAGAAGATTCTGATTCCGGTATTCGCGTTGGGAAGGGCGCAGGAGGTGCTGCTGATCCTGCGCGCGGCGATACAGAATCAGGAGATTCCGCCTGTGCCGGTCTATGTGGACGGTATGGTGCGGGATATCAACAGCATGTACACCCGGAATCCCATTTATCTTAAAAATGCTCTCGGAAGGCGGATTCTTAAGGGGAATGAGCCGTTCTACACCAAAGAGATCCAGCCTGTCGCGCCCATGCAGAGAAGGGACGAGCTGCTATCCGAAAAGGGAACAGTAATCCTTGTATCCAGTTCCGGTATGCTTACCGGAGGACCGAGCGCACAGTATGCCCGGCTGCTGGCGCCTTCGGAGAATGCGTGTATTATCCTGACCGGATATCAGGACGAGGAGTCGCCGGGACGGCAGCTTCTTAATCTGTTGGAAGAGACGAAAGAGCGGAAGCTGACCCTTGACGGAAATACGCTGCCTGTCCGGTGTCAGATCGAACAGGTCGGCTTGTCGGCGCACGGCGATAAGTCAGAGATCACGGCGCTTTTGGAGCAGTTGTCTTCCCGGCGTGTATTCCTGGTGCATGGGAATCGTGACGCTATAGACGAATTGGGCAATGAACTGGCGGCCGAGGATTACCGGCGGCAGATTTACCTGCCGGAATGCGGGCAGGAATACGAAGTGGTGCTTCACAAGAAGAGAAAGCAGCTGTCATTTGTGCCGGCCTATACCATGCAGATGCAGAGGGATTTTGCGGCGGACGATGCAAAGATGCTATGGGATTACTGGCAGGAGCATTATAAGGGAAAGATATATTCCGTATCGCAGATCGCGCAGATCTGGTATGGAAGAGCCGTAACGGATGATAAGATACTCCAGAGTATGCAGGAGATTTTTCTTGACAGTCCCTATTTTACATCGAATGTGCGCCGCCTGTTCCTTTTTGAGGCAAATGCACCGGAGGCGGTTGCGGAGGCGTTGGCGCCGAAAGAACTGACGATACAGGAATTGGAGCGGCGGATTCAAGAGACATTTCCGGGCTATGAATACCGGAAGCTCAGTTATTATCCAGATAAAAAAGAGGTGTTGATGCAGTTTGATTATCCAGACAGCATTGACGCGGAGGAGTTTCAGAAGAGGGCGGATATTTTCGAGTCTTCGGGCGGCTGGAGGATACGGATCAGCCCTTCTATGAATCATAATGCGGCCGCATTGCTGCTCGCGGTACTTCTGGGAGATCGGATTGCCAAGACATCTTATTATCAGGATAAGAAATACTATTCCGTCACGCTCGCGGGTAACGGAGATATGGAGACTGCGGCGGAAGCGGCAAAGAAGTTCCGGGCGGCAACCGGATGGAGGCTGATGCTCAACGGACAGATGGCGGATGACATAGGCGGAGAATTATCGGCTTCGGGGATTCAGGTAGCCGGGGCAGAGGGGAAGTCGGAGGATTTCTTCGTGCCTCAGACGGAAGACGCAGAAATGACGGAACAGAATCTTGCGTTCTTATGCATAGACCAAGCCTTTGAAGACTTGCCGCACAGACCGGAGAAGAAGAGTCTTAAGCAGGATCCGGAAGGGAAATATCTGGAACTTAGCTTTGTCTCGCCTATGATTGGACGGCAGTACCAGGAAGTGCTGCAGGAATTGTCCGACCAGATTGGTTGGAGGATACATATTGCGGATAAGGTGAATCAGAATATGCTGTTCAAGACGGTTCAGGTGTTATGTATGAAATGCGGGATCACGCTTCTCAAGAATCCCTCTTATCTTCCAGAGAGGAAATCAGTACAATTGAAAACGAATGGCATGGAAGACGAAGAGCAGAGGAGATATGTGGAAGAAGAATTCCAGAAACAGACGGGGTGCGGCTGTAATTTCAATATATGATGTATCGGTCGGCTGTGCATCCGGCAGCGCAGAAGCAAAAGCCGCAGCGCAGCTTGCTGCGCCTGCGGTTTTTGCTCTGTATTCTGTTCCGGTCTTCTCTGACACAATATTTGACACAATATCTGATACAGTATTTGATACAATATTCAGGTACCTGTTACTTTGAAGTTGATGCAGCACTGCAGCGCTGCCGCTAATTGAGAGCAGCAATATCATGGAAAAATACCGGCAGTTCCTTTTTAAATGTATCCAGGATCAGCATTGCAAGCTCCCGCATCTGCGGATGTGCGCCGCTATCGATCCTCAGCCTGAAAAAATGTCTCCATTCTCTTAAGTTCATGGTCATAACCAGTTCTGTTTTCAGAGAATTCGGCAGTACAGATCTGGCTTCCTGAGGGGAAGCCCCGGCCTCCAGCATTTGGAAATAATATTTTTCAGATGCTTCCATGGCTTCATGCCATATCTGATACTTCTTTTGGTCGGCAGGATCGTCCATATTGTAGTCGAATCCGGTTGACAGGTCGATCACAGAGATCTGATTCTGGAACTTATCCTTGGAATAGTTGCAGTATCTTGTGCTCTCCTGGCTGTAGCTTGCGACCCGGTGCCTGACGATCTCGTGAGTGACGCCGCGGTCACAGGTTACCTTGACGGTCACAGTTTCATGTTCAATTACAGACTCATGGCCTCTTTTGAGGATATTGGCGATAAATTTCTCGGCGGAGTCTTCTGTTATCCGGTCTTCGCTTTTGTAGCAGACCCTTCCGATCTTCTCGATTTTCTTAAGTATTGCCGGATATTCATCCATGTCAATGATTTCTACTGCGGGTTTTGTCAATATCATCTTTTCTTCCTATTCTTTCTTTTTAGTCGGTTTAGTCAAATTAGTCAATGATTTTTACTGCGGTTCCGTAGGCCAGGACCTCTGCGGCGCCCTGTACGATGGAGCTGGAAGCGTAACGAATGTTGACAACAGCGTCTGCGCCCATTGCCTGAGCGTCTTCTGCCATACGCTTGGTGGCGATTGCTCTTGCTTCGTTCATCATCTCCGTGTATGAGGTAAGCTCGCCGCCTACCAGGGTTCGGAAGCTGTTCATGATGTCTTTGCCGAAATGTACGGATTGTATCATAGTGCCGCGCACCATGCCGATCATCTCAAATTTTCTTCCTGTGATGTAATCAGTATTAACTAATATCATTATGATTCCTCCTGTATTTGTTGTTTTTATAGTTTTGCGGCTCATAGAGTACGAGCCGGTGGGGATTATCAGGATAAAATTGCTGCATAATTACAGATTCAGTACATCCTTAATGGTGTAGAATCCAGGTTTTTTATCTGCAAGAAATGCGGCACAGTCGCATGCGCCTCTTGCAAAGCATTCCCAGTTATAAGAATGGTGGGTGATCTCCAACCGTTCTCCTATGCCGCCGAAGAATACCGTATGGCTGCTTGGGATATTACCGGCCCGGAGAGAATGATATCCGATAGTCCCGGGCTCGCGGGGAGCGACGCCCTCGCGTCCGTAGACAGCGATATCGCTCAGTTCCTTTCCAAGGGCGTGCGCCATGATCTCCCCCATTTCTTTGGATGTACCGCTTGGCGCGTCCTTCTTCCACTGGTCATGCATCTCCAGAATCTCAATGTCAATCTCGTCCTTCAGGGTTGAGGCCACCGTTTCCAGAAGCTTATTCATGATGTTGACAAGCTTGGAAGTATTGGCGGCGTAAAGCATGGGAATCTCCTGTGCGGCATTCTGGAAGCGCTGCATCTCTTTGGCACTGAAGCCGGTAGTTCCGCATACCAGCGCCTTTTTATGCGCTATGGCCAGATCTAAGACATCCATTGCCATCTCCTTTGTTGAGAAATCTATGATTACATCACAGCGGTCAATGACGCTCTTAAGATTGTCGGTTACCGGTACGCCAAGTTCTGAACCGGTCATGGCAACTGTGCCAAGATCCTGGCCTATGTAGCTGCGCCCCTTAGGGCCAATGCCCGCGACCAGTTCCATATCGCTGCGGGATGCTGCTGCCGTTGTGATCAATCGTCCCATCTTACCCCTCGGCCCGATTACGATTATTTTCATAAAGCGAACTCCTTTCTCGTATGGTATTTATATTCTAACATAGAATTAAAAATAATGCTTGCATTATCTGTCAGGATTCGGTAAAATAATACTATCGGGGTATGGCTCAGTTTGGTTAGAGCGCACGGCTGGGGGCCGTGAGGTCGCAGGTTCAAATCCTGTTACCCCGATTTTTCTTTAAAAATCAAGGGATTTATCCATATTAAGAAAAATCAGAAAGATATTACTTTTATTCCCGCGAGCAACGAGCCAAGCGGGCATGCTTGCGTGCACATTTGGCGACTGCCGCGAGGTCTTTGACTTATCGTAGAAAACAGTCAAGAAAGGATAATCTTGTACATATCCTGCCAATAGAAGCAATGATATAAGTGCATTGATATTCAATGTGTTTATACCATTGCTTTTTCTATAATCTATAAAAACAGAGATATATTTATTCCCTAATAAATGCATTATTAGGGATACAGAGAAGCGTGTGTAAATAATGGAATAAATATTTCCATGTGGTCAATCCGTCAAATATATGGACGGGTATTTCATCATTAAAGGAATATGCGTTTGAATCTTCCGGGGCTTCAAATATATAAGTTTGGATAATTTTTTTCATAGGATTTACATAAAACTTGGCGGCGTTATAGAGTACAGCTTTCCGTCAATCAGCTCTGCGCGCTGTCCTTCTGGAAGGTTCCAGTAGTTTTCTGATGTGTAAGTGCGTTCTCTAGGTAATGGCATATATCCACGTCCTTTCTTAATATTGATTATTACTGATAATTGTGTTGATATTAAAATAAAGCCAGACATTCATGTTTACACTGCGCCGTCTATGTGAATACAATACCATGAACATACGCAAAACGCAAATTTGTTCGATTGTTGACTGACAAAATGTAGTGAAGGAGATAAATGATCATATATACAATTCCTCATTTAAAAATGATTTTTAATACAATATCTCCCTTTTCGGAATTGTGAATCCATGGAAAATGAGCTTATAAATATACATTGCAAGCAACAGGCATATATTTTATAATCAAGTATATAAATCGGAATTTAAGGAGAAAGAATATGAAAAATTTTTCTATGCCAGAGCAAGTTTCTCCGACATTAGAAATAGATGAGTTAATGAGGTTGAAACATAGTTTGGAAAAGAATGTATCAAGGGAAGTTGCAGAAAGCATAATAAAGGAAATTCCATTATCTATAAATTCAACACCAGACATTCGAGCCGAGTGGG
>OFGA01000581.1_pt1 | contig 29578 bp, 32 predicted proteins | sample 1521471 | NCBI WGS metagenome assembly OFGA01 (sample SAMEA3504086, study PRJEB24116) | mouse gut metagenome | biome: mouse gut; feature: mouse-associated habitat; material: faeces | place: Denmark | collected 2011 | reverse complement strand
TTGCCTCCTGGAAGCGGCCCACCGGCGGCTACTTTGTCAGCCTGGACACCTCCGACGGCCTGGCCAAGCGCACGCTGGCCCTCTGCAAGGAGGCGGGGGTGGTCATGACCAGCGCCGGAGCCACCTTCCCCAACGGCATCGATCCCAGGGACCGCAATATCCGCATCGCCCCCAGCCTGCCTCCGGTGGCGGAGCTGGAAGCGGCTATTGACGTATGCTGCGTGTGTCTGCGTCTGGCCGCGCTGGAGAAGCTGCTGGGCAGATAGGGGGCAACTTTTAGTTGCTTTACTGCTGATGGGTTTTGTGATATGCTTGCAGCATCTTCAACAAAGGAGCGTAAAGCAATGGAGTGCAAGGATGTATTGATTCAGCTGCGGGAGAAAAATGGACTGTCCCAGCAGGAGCTGGCGGACCGGATGTTCATCACCCGGCAGGCGGTATCCCGGTGGGAGAGGGGGGAGACGCTGCCCTCCTCCGATCTTCTGAAAAAGCTCTCGGAGGTGTTCCAAGTCTCAATCAACACCCTTCTGGGCAGTCCCCGGCAATTGATCTGCCAGAGCTGCGGGATGCCGCTGACGGACGATGTCATGGGCCACGACGCTGACGGCGGCATCAACCAGGACTACTGCAAATGGTGCTACGATGGCGGCGCCTATGTGCAGGACTGTACGGTAGAGGAAATGATCGACTTCTGTACGAACATTATGGTCAAGGAGCAGGGAGCGGCCCCGGAGAAGGTGCGGCCTTACCTCCAGGACTTTCTTCCGAAGCTTGCCCGCTGGAAAAAGGCATGAGAACAGCCCCGTCTGTAACAGACGGGGCTGTTTTCTTGTAAAAAATTGGTTGACAATGTAGACCAACCGTGGTATGATAGGTCTACAAAGTAAACCAAAGGAGGGTATGTAATGGAACCAATCAAACTGACAGGCAGTGAATGGAGTGTGCTGGACTGCTTGTGGCGGGAGAATCCCCAGACGGTCATGCAGATGGTGGCAAATTTGAGCAGAACCGTGGGCTGGGCTAAGAGCACCACCATCACTACGCTGCGCCGGATGGAGGAAAAGGGGCTTGTTCACTGCGAAATATCCGGCAAGGGGAAATCCTATACACCAGCTGTAGAACAAGAGAGTGCGGTGATTTCTGAAACAAAGAGCTTCCTGGATCGGGTTTACCGGGGCAGCGTGGGACTGATGATGAGCGCCATGGCCCAGCGGCAGGAGCTGACTAGGGAGGAAATTGCCGAGCTGCGGGAAATTCTGGCTCAGGCGGAAAAGGAGGCGGAGAAATGACGGATATGCTGTTGGCGTGGGCGGCTTCCGCCAGCGCGCTGATTGTTGTGGTTCTCCTCCTGCGCTGGGTAGCGGGAAGGAGGATCAGCGCAGGGCTGCGGTACGGTATCTGGGCTGTTGTTCTGATAAGGCTGCTGGTGCCGGGATCGCTTGCTTTGTCGGTAGCCATACCCCGGCTGCCGTCCTGGGACCCGCCGGAGAGCTTTCGGGAAGAGAGCGTTTATGTCCTGCCGGTTGAATCTGCCCTTATAGGGGGGGCTGGTGTCTCTATACAGGCAGATGGAGCGATTACGGAGTTTGACCGCTCCCGCCCGGAAAACGGCAGGGAGAAGATGGTTCAATATGTGGATAAGGTCAGCCCGCTGGAGCTGCTGATGTGGATTTGGGCCGTCGGCGCGGCGGGAATGGGACTCTTGCTTATCATATCCAATCTCCACTTTTCCAGACGGCTGCATCGAGTACGCCAGCCTCTGGGGGATATAAGTTCACCCATCCCGGTATATGCGGCCTCCGCACTGCCGTCTCCCTGCCTGGTGGGGCTGCTGAGCCCAGCGATCTACATAACGGAGGAAGCGGCGGGGAACCCCGCCATGTTGAGGCATGTGCTGGCCCATGAACTGACCCACTACAACCACCGGGACCACCTGTGGAGCGTCCTGCGGGGCGCGGCATTGGCGGTACACTGGTGGAATCCGCTGGTGTGGCTGGCGGCGGTATACAGCCGCCGGGATGGAGAGCTGGCCTGTGACGAGGGCACGCTGAAGCGGCTGGGCGATAGGGAACGGGCCGCTTATGGCGAGACGCTGCTGGCGCTGGTTACCTCCAAGGCGCGGCCCGCCGACCTGCTGCGCTTTTCCACCACCATGAGCGGCGGAAAACGAAGCTTGAAGGAACGCATGCAGTGCATTGCCCACCAGCCCAGACATCTGGTCAGCGTGATGGCGGCTGTAGTGATTGTCCTTTCCCTGTCGGTCCTGGCCGCCTTTGGGCGGGCCAAAGCGGCGGATATGCCAGATGATACAGGTCGGCCCGCTCCTGAAACCAGAACGAACAGGCCAGACGATGCCTGGCGGACCGCTAAGATTACGCTTGATGAGGACGGTATACCGTATATCGACTACCGGTATGGCGATACCGCAGAATTTCTGAACGGCGAGCCCATCCCCGCACCCCGGGCGTGGGCGGGGGATGATCTGGAGGGACGGAACAGCGCAAAGTACCTGGAGGGCTCCCCAGATGTCTGGGCAAAGCTGGTTTCACCTGCAGACGGCTGGCTGGCCGCCTGCTATGGCAGGGAAGGGGCGGCAGCGGATACCTACGTCTATAAAACGGGGGACGGAGGTATGACCTGGACCGAGGTTGCCATGCCTGGGACAGGCGGACGTATTGTGGACGTGGGCTTTTTGAGCCCGGACCGGCTGATCGTGGCCCAGCAGCTTTTTGACGGCGCACCTTGTTTTATCACCAAAGACGGCGGAAAGAGCTGGGAGGAGATCGAACTGCCGGACGGGCAGGTACTGGAGATCGGCTTTTTTGCGTATGCAGACGCCGTGTATATGGATGTTGGCGCTAATGGGAGCGATCCAAACGCGGTTTCCATGATTTCCTACGATATGGGGGACACCTGGACGGGTGAACTGGCAGGATACCGGAAGAGTACGCATGTCGACCTGGACCACGACGGACAGATAGATGTGCTGGCACAGCGGAAGATAACGGATGCGGGGCTGACGCTCTGGAATCTGCAATTTATCCCCTTCTCCATGTCCTCGCCTGTCTGGACGGGGGAGGCCGGCTCGCCCCACGTGGGGTGGACCTCCTTCTATCTATGCAGGCTGGGCGGGGAGGACTATTTGCTGGAATATACGCCCTGGATGGGCGGCGGGAGCTGTGAGTACCGCTACAAGCTGTTCTATCTGACGGCCAGCGGCGAGGAAGTGGCGGTGCAGGAAAACTCCGTGGAATTTGATCTGATTTTTGACCCCGAATACGCGGAGCAGCACCAGTACGATCCCTGGGCCATCAATGCCTTTATGGAGGAGATCAATGCGCTGCTGGCAAGCAGCGAGGAGTTGGTCAATACCGATGAAAACCTGTTGGGGACCTTCCAGGCGGAGGGACGGCTGTACGACAGTCTGTGGTGGCTGGACGAAGTGCAGGACGAAAACCTTAGCTTGCTGGACAATCTGCTGAACTATGGCAGTTACGCCCAGGACCACCCGGACGACGTCTGGTCGCCGCTGACGGACCTGCTGCTGGATCTGACAGAAAAGGATATCGCAGAATTGGATATGGATGTTTCCAAACTTGTTCCATACCTTAAAACAGCGGAGAGGGGCAGCCGGTTCTATACCTGGGACAGCTATGCCGAAGCCTTCGACGGCCACGAGACAGAGCCATACAGCTCAGCACAGCAGGACATTGCCCTGACAGACGGGTCCACGCTGCACTTGATCGCCAGCAGCAAAAATAGCGGCAATGTGTTGATGATCCTTGAAATGCCAGAAGAGACGGTTTCCGCCTTTTATATATCGCCGGAACTGAACCGTACGATACAGGAGTGGTCGGCGGCTCGATCTATGCAAGCGGCTTTGGCTGCTCTCCAGCCAGAGGACATTCATGGCTTCCATTGGAATTTTTTTGTTAATCAGACTGCATTAGCCGATGCCCTGCACCGCGCGGCGGATCACCTGGCCTACGGCGGGGGAGAGGGGGAATCGCCCCAATATCTGATATACTTTACCTGTCCGAATAAGCCGACCAGACCGATCGATGTAGCGGAGCTTGTGGCTATGGAAACAGAGGGCCTGGTCCGCATCACCTGTCAATGCAGCGCAGTTACATCGCATCAGTTGACCGGATATGTGAACGATACGGAGCTCTATCAGCTTGTGTGCAGCCGCGGCAAATCTGCCGAAGATTTTTCCTGGGATGTTTACCGCGCCGAAGGATTCACTCTGATGCTTCCATCGCCGGAAATCTTCCTTGCAGCGGTGTCTGAAACCGGCGTTTGGCAGGTTTTCTCTGAAGATGATCCACGGGTCAAAATTGAAATATATTTCAGCGGCTTACTGCCGCAGCAGGTCTATGAAAATCCTGAGCTTTTATTCGAAGAGGCAGAAGACATCGAAGGCAAAGTGATAGAGCAGGGAAGCGGACATGACTATGTCTTCTGCTTTACCGGCAGCGCCGGCGGATACGACTATCACCAGAACGTCTACGTGACAGGGCGGGGAGATGGCAGTTTGATTTACACCGAGCGCCTGCCGGACGATATCGACGAAGCGGCTCAACAGCGGATTATGTATACCAGCTGGATATTCCGCATAATAAACATCTGGAAGCATGAATAGGCATAATTGAACAAAGCTTAGTTTTTGTTTAATTCTTAAGCGCAAAGGACAGCCGGTCCCGGGGAAGGGGACCGGCTGTCCTTTACAGTGAATGGGAATTTTTATTTTGCGATGACCTTCTTCAGTCTGGCAAACCGGGGCAGGCCGTTCTCCTTCCTCATCTGGGTTTCGCCCTGGATGAGGGGGAGGGCGTAGTCAATGAACGCCTGGGTTACGCCGTTATGCTCGGCGTTGATCCACTCAATGGGGACCTTTTTCTCGGTGTTGGCCACGTCGGTGAGGTTGAAGAGCTTGGTTTTGCAGACGTACTTGCCGTCCTCAATGCACCGCTCGAAGCCCACCATCTTGTCGGTGAGGCCCGCCACGGCGTTCTCCACCGCAGCTTTGCCGGCCATGAAGGACTCGTCAATGTCAGTCTGGGAGGCCAGGTGCGCGCCGCAGCGCTGGAGCAGGCTCAGCTCGATGCCCCGGACCTTGGCGCCGGTCTTCTCCTTGACCACCTCGGCCAGCATGGAGGCCAGACCGCCCAGCTGGGCGTGGCCGAAGCCATCGGTGGCGCTTGTTTCAGCTTCGGAGACAAAGGAGCCGTCGGCGTAGTGGATGCCTTCGGATACAGCGACCATGCAGTTGCCCTTTTCACGGTATACCTTCTGCACCTCGTCCAGGAACTTGTCCATTTCAAAATCCGTCTCGGGGAGGTAGATGAGGTCGGGGCCCGCGCCCATAGCGGAGGCCAGTCCGGAAGCGGCGGTGAGCCAGCCGGCGTGGCGGCCCATGATCTCAATGATGCAGATCATGCCGGTATCATATACCCGGGCATCCTGATAGACCTCCATGCAGCTGGTGGCAATATACTTGGCGGCGGAGGAGAAGCCGGGGCAGTGGTCCGTGCCGAAGAGGTCGTTGTCGATGGTCTTGGGCACGCCCATGACGCGGCATTCATAGCCCACCTTCTGCATATACTTACTGATCTTGTTGCAGGTGTCCATGGAGTCGTTGCCGCCGTTATAGAAGAAGTAGCGGACGTCGTGCTTCTGGAACACTTCCAGAATGCGCTTATAGTCGGTGTCGTCCACATCGGGGTCCGCGATTTTGTAGCGGCAGGAGCCCAGGGCGGAAGAGGGAGTGTAGAGAAGCAGCTCCAGCTCGTTCGCATCCTCCTGGGACATGTCGATGAGACGGTCGTTGAGTACGCCCTTGATGCCGTGCTCCGCGCCGTATACCTTGGTAATGGCCTCGCTGTCCAGAGCGGTGCGGATAACGCCGTATGCGCTGGCGTTGATAACGGAAGTGGGACCGCCGGACTGGCCGATAATGCATGCGCCTTTTAACATAGTATTGAATTCCTCCCAATTTTCTGTGTGCATCCTTTTCCTCTGTAAAGAAAAGGATCGAAAGATTATTTCACAAAGCTATGGCGCTGCTTTGCTTTTGCATTTAAGTATAGCAAGATTTTCCGGGTTTGTAAACTGAATTTTACCAGCAAATCCCCGGTTTTTTGCGCTGTCCGACTTTCTGAAGCGGCAAATTGTACAAACTTCCGTGATGAACGGCTTTTTTCCACTTAACTGTTGCAATCTCTTGGAAATGTGGTAAAATAAACCTAACTTCACCATAAGGAGGACTACTATCATGCCCCTTGTTACTACTACCGAAATGTTTAAGAAGGCTTATAACGGCGGCTACGCCGTCGGCGCCTTCAATGTCAACAACATGGAGATCGTCCAGGGAATCACCGAAGCCGCCAAGGAAGTCAGCGCGCCCCTGATTCTGCAAGTCTCCAAGGGCGCCCGTGCCTATGCCAACCACACCTACCTGGTCAAGCTGGTAGAGGCCGCCATCATCGAGACGGGCCTGCCCATCTGCCTCCATCTGGACCACGGCGACAGCTTTGAAACCTGCAAGAGCTGCATCGACGGCGGCTTTACCTCCGTTATGATCGACGCTTCCAGCAAGCCCTTCGCTGAGAACATCGAGATCACCAAGAAGGTGGTCGAGTATGCGCACGACCACGGCGTTGTGGTCGAGGCCGAGCTGGGCAGCCTGGCCGGCGTAGAGGACGAGGTCCAGGTCTCCGCCGAGGATTCCTCCTACACCCGCCCCGAAGAGGTGGAGGAGTTCGTCTCCAAGACCGGCTGCGACTCCCTGGCCATCGCCATCGGCACCAGCCACGGCGCTTACAAGTTCACCGCCGCCCAGTGCACCCGCAACGAGAAGGGCGAGCTGGTTCCCCCGCCCCTGCGCTTCGACATCCTCGACGAGGTTGTCAGACGCCTGCCCGGCTTCCCCATCGTGCTCCACGGCTCCTCTTCCGTGCCCCAGGAGTTTGTGAAGATGGTCAACGCCAACGGCGGCAAGATGCCTGATGCCGTGGGCATCCCCGAAGAGCAGCTCCGTCAGGCCGCCCGCAGCGCCGTGTGCAAGATCAACATTGACTCCGACCTGCGTCTGGCTATGACCGGCACCATCCGCCAGTTCTTCACCGAGCATCCCGACAAGTTCGATCCCCGGGAGTACCTGAAGCCCGCCCGCGCCGCTATCAAGGAGCTGGTCAAGCACAAGCTGATCGACGTCCTGGGCTGCGACGGCAAGGCGTTCTAAGGCTGGCGCAATAACCGAACACTTCATTTGCAAGGCTCCCAGACTGCCATGCAGGCAGTCTGGGAGCTTTCACTAAAAGGAGGCGGATATATGGAAAAGTGGCTGTACGTCATGTTCATAGAAAAAACAAAATCATACAACCGGCTCACAAAGGCCGCCGTTGAGCGGCATGTCGCCAATCTGAAAAGCCTGGATGAAGCAGGGCGCATAGAACTTGCCGGCGTTTTTAAGGGCTATCCCGGCGTTGCCGGCATGTATATCCTGCGGGCGGAAAGCTATGAGGAAGCCGAAGCGATCTGCAAAACAGAACCGCTCGTTGTAGAGGGATTCGCTTCCTATAAGCTGAAGGCGCTGCAGGTGGCGGACAAAGAAAATAACTACCTCCTGTAAGATACGGCAGTCCCTCGCCACGGCGGGGGACTGCCGTAAAAATTTTTGCAGATACCTCTTGACAAATCAAAGAGTCTGTGTATAATCTAAAGCATGAACAGTTGCTCATATATTCACTTGTTCAATGATACGGCAGGGAGGTTGGGATATGGAGCGAGAACCGATAGAAGTATGCGAGGTCAGCGTCATCCATGAGGACGTATTGGCCCGCGTCAAGGCAAAAATGCCCGATGAAGAGCCGGTTTACGAGGTGTCCGAGCTCTTCAAGGTCTTTGGGGACAGTACCCGGGCCCGGATTATCTGTGCGCTGAACATCGAGGAAATGTGCGTGTGCGACCTGGCGGCGCTGCTGGGGATGAATCAGAGCGCCATCAGCCACCAGCTGCGGCTGCTGAAGGTTTCCAGGATCGTCAAATGCCGCAAGCAGGGGAGAGTGGTTTACTACTCTTTGGACGACGCCCACATCGGTCAGATTTTCGCTATGGCCTTTGACCACGTTATGGAAGAAAGGGAGGGATAACCAATGGAAGAGAAAGAAAAGCAGGCGGCTCATGTCCATGAACATGAGCATCACCATGAGCATGGGGAGCACGATCACTGCCATACCCACGAGGACAGCCACGAACACCATCACCACGATCATGACCATCATCATGATCATTGCTGCAATCACGGCCACGAGCATCATCACGACCATTGCTGCGGACACGATCATGACCACCACGGCGAATGCTGCGGACACCACCACGATCACGGCGACGGCTGCAATTGCGGTCATGACCACAACCACGAGCAGGACCCAGGCGAGGCCCGCAAAGAGCTGATAACCTTGGGCATAGGCGCGGTCCTTCTGGTAGTAGGACTGCTGCTGAAAGTATTTTTGAGCGAACCGTCCTGGGCGGCGGCAGCGGTTCTTTTGGCGGCCTTTGCCGTGGTTGCCGCGGAGATCATTATCCAGGCGGTGAACAATATCCGCCGCGGCGACATTTTCGGCGAAAGCTTTCTGATGGCTATTGCCGGCATCGGCGCGGTATGCATCGGCGAGATTCCCGAGGGCGTCATGGTGTTCCTGCTGTACCGTTTGGGCGAGTATCTGCAAACCAAAGCCGTGTCCTCCTCCCGCAAATCCATTTCCGCCTTGTTGGACGTCCGTCCTGACCACGCCAACCTGCTGGAGAATGGTCAGAGCAGGGAAGTGGAGGCCGAGGAGGTGCAGATCGGCCAGACCATTCTGGTTCGTCCCGGCGAAAAGATTCCTTTGGACGGCGTAGTGCTGGAGGGCGCGTCCCAGCTGGATACTGCGGCCCTGACCGGCGAGTCCGTCCCACGGGACATCGGGCCCGGGCAGCAGGTCATGGCTGGGTGCATCAACCTCAGCGGCGCGCTGGAAATCCGGGTGGAAAAATCCTTCGGCGAATCCACCGCCAGCAAGATCCTGGAAATGGTGGAGCACGCATCGGAGAAAAAGGCGTCCAGCGAGAAGTTTATCACCCGCTTTGCACGGGTGTATACGCCCATCGTCTGTCTGGCGGCGGCGGTGGTTGCGGTGGTGCCTCCGCTGGCGGGAATAATGGAATGGGGGCAGGCCGTATACAGCGCCCTGTGCTTCCTGGTCATCTCCTGCCCCTGCGCGCTGGTCATTTCTGTGCCCCTCAGCTTTTTCGCCGGGATCGGCCGCGCCTCCCGCGAGGGCGTGCTGGTCAAAGGCGGGAACCATTTGGAAACGCTGGCGGATGCGCAGATTGTGGCCTTCGATAAGACCGGCACGCTGACTGAAGGGCGTTTTTCCGTATCCGACTGCCTGCCGGCGGATGGGATTTCCCGGGAAAAGCTGTTGGAGCTAGCCGCCTTGGCGGAGTGCCGTTCTACCCATCCCATTGCGCAGTCCATTGTGGCTGCATACGGCAAGCCAATTGATGAGGAAGATTTGTCAGACTATCAGGAGCAATCTGGACACGGTGTCTCTGTAACGGCAAATAACTGCCACATCATTGCAGGCAAGCGAAATTACTTAACAGAAAACGGCATTGTTCTGCCGAACGCACCGCCCTCCGCTGACGCCGCGACTATGGTTTATGTAGCCTCAGACGGCGTTTATCAAGGGGCAATCCTTCTGCGGGACGCTCCCAAAGCAGACGCGAAGGCCGCCATCAACGCGCTCAAAACGCTGGGGGTGCGGGAAACCGCCATGCTCTCCGGTGACAGCAAGGCGGTGGCGGAGGAGATTGCCCAGGAAATTGGACTGGACAGTGGAACAGGGGAACTGCTGCCCCAGGATAAACTGGCGGAACTGGAGCGCATGCGGAGCCGCCTGACAGGGAAAGGAAAACTACTTTACGCAGGAGACGGCATCAATGATACGCCGGTCTTGGCCGCCGCGGACATTGGCATTGCCATGGGCGGCCTGGGAGCAGACGCCGCCATTGAAACGGCGGATGTCATTATCATGGGCGACGAACCCAGTAAGATTGCCTCCGGCATCCGAATCGCCCGCCGCACAAACCGCATTGCCACGGAAAACATTATCTTCGCCATTGCCGTCAAAGTGCTGGTGATGATCCTGTCCGTAACGGGGCATGTGGAACTCTGGGCCGGCGTGTTTGCGGACGTAGGCGTTTGCATGCTGTGCGTGCTCAACACACTGCGGATCAATCGAAAAAAGTATTGACCATATAGAGCGAAAATCCCTCCTTCCGCATATACTGTGCGGAAGGGGGGATCTTTTCATGGATACGTTCAACCTCAGGCTGGTGCCCTATAATCGGCTGGCGGCGGTGCAGTATGCCCATAAATGGGCTTACGGCAGAAATCCCGCTTTTTATGACTACGAGCAGATTGGCGGGGACTGTACCAATTTTGCATCCCAATGCGTCTATGCCGGCAGCGGCATTATGAACTTTGAGAAGGACTTCGGCTGGTACTACATTGATCCCAACAATAAAGCGCCCGCCTGGACAGGCGTAGAGTATTTCAGCCGGTTCATGACCAGAGAGGATGCCAGCGTCGGCCCGGTAGCCGTCAATGCCACGATCAGCCAACTGGAACCGGGAGACGTGGTGCAGCTGTCCTTTGATGGCGAGAACTGGAACCATTCTCCGGTAGTCGTCCGGCTGCTCCGCCAGCCGGCCCTGCGTCCGGCCGACGTTCTGATTGCCGCACACAGCTACGACTCGGATAACCGGCCGCTCAGTACCTACGATTATCAGGGCATCCGCTTCCTGCATTTCACCGGCGTCAGGAAGCCGGTGCGATAAAGAGATTGTGTTGGAATGCCTCCTGTGCTATAATAACCGCGAGTTGGCGGGAACTTCCTGCCTGCATAGTCAGGAGGATTTTACAATGGAAGAAAAAATTAACCGGCTGGTAGAGCTGCTGAAAGAGACAACGGAAGGACGGTGCGCCATTGCCCTGGCCGGAGCGCACGCGAAGGGAGCGGCGGACGCCGCGTCTGATATCGATTTGTATATCTTTGCGGAGCGGGCGAAACCCTACGCCCGGCGTTTGGAGCTGATCCGAGGTGCGGCGGACCCAGGCGCCACACCGTGGGTTGACCAGGATTTTGATGCGGCGCCCTGGGGCGGCGGAATGGATTTCATGTATCAGGGAACGCCGGTGGAAGCGGTAGGAAGGACCTTGGCTCGGATGGACCGGGTGGTAGGGGACTGTCTGCAAGGGAAGTTTGAGATCATCCCCGCCACCTGGACCTCCAATGGGTACTATACCTTTATCTACTTGTGCGAGCTGAACTTCCTCAAGCCGGTCTGGGACCCGGACGGCGTTCTGGCGGAATATCAGCGGAAGGCATCCGTCTATCCGGAACCCCTGCGCCGTGCGATTCTGGAAACCTTCATGGGCCGTGCAGGGACCTGGATTGACAATTTCCACTATGAAAGCGCCGTCCGCAGGGGAGACATCCTCTTTACCGCACCGATTGTGCTGCACACGGTTATGGATATGGTCCAGGTGGTATTCGCGCTCAACCGTGTCTATTTCACTGGAGATAAAAGGCTGGAGGCCGCTTTGGCGAAAATGCCGTTTTGCCCGGGATCTCTCCGTCCCGCGCAGATGAATCTCCTGCTTACAGCGCCCAGGAATTCAGAGCAGCTGGAAGAACAGCGGCAGCTGCTGCGCCGCGCCTGGGACGAGCTGTCCCAGAAGGTGCGGGAGGCTCTCGGTTAATCCTTTGGCGGCTTGACGCGCCCCAGGGGATTGGCCCGGGCGGCTACGCGAAGGGCTTCGTTGTCGATGTGGGTGTAAATCTCGGTGGTGTTCAAATGCTCGTGCCCCAGCACCTCTTGCACCGCCTTGACGTCCACGCCGTTTTGCAGCATCAGTGTAGCGGCTGTATGGCGGAGCTTGTGGGAGGAATATTGGCTGCTGTCTAGCCCTGCCTGGGAGAGGTGCTTTTTGACCAGCGCATGTACAGTAGAGCGGCTGATCCGCTGGTCCCGGGAGGACAGGAACAGCGCGTCCTGATCCCGTCCGCTGATGGGACAGCGCACGGCGAGATAGCGTTCCAGAGCCGCTTTGCAGGCATCGTTTAAATAGACAATACGCACCTTGTTGCCCTTGCCCAGGACCCGCAGGGCATCGCCCTGGATGTCCGTCAGGTCCAGGCCGATGAGCTCCGAAATTCGCAGGCCGCAGTTGAGAAAAAGAGTCAGAATACAGTAATCCCGCTCCTTATACGCGCCGTCCACGCTGTCCAGCAGCTCTACGCTTTCATCCAGCGTGAGGTACCTGGGCAGCGTTTTTTTCAGTTTGGGAGAATCCAGGTCCTTAATGGGGTTGCTGTCCAAAAGATGGACCTTTTGCGTCAGGTAGTTGAAAAAGGACCGGAGTGTAGCGATTTTCCTGGCCCTGGTAGAGGCGTTAAGTCCATATTTTGTCTTGTTGCTGTTGGGCTGCCGGGCGCGGTCCCGGCTGAGATAGGTCAGATAGCTATAGACGTCTGTCAGCGAAATCGTGCGGATCAAATTGATGTCAACGTCCATAATGGAAATCTGATCCAATTCCAAATCCCGCAGAGAACGATCTCGGGACTGTTTGATGTAGCGGAAAAAGTTTCTGAGATCCAGGAAATATTCGTCCACCGTTTTTTGCGAGTGGGCTTTGATGCTTTCATGATAGGATAAGAAGTCGCAGAGAATCTGCGGAGCCTCGTCACGATAATCGGTCACAGAATGCCACGTGGGGCTGGTTATTTGGAAAGCCTGGGCTTTGGCCTCCTCTAGATTGAACAAAATTTTTATTTTGTTCAATTGCATCTATACCGCTCCCACGCCCCTCCTTCCATTGGTTTTTCAAAATTATACCACATCCCTCAGCCGTCCACAAGCTCCATTACTGCCGACACCAGCGCGGTGAACCGCCGGTCCACCTCCGCCGTCCGCCGGATCTCGCTGCGGATCTTCTCCAGCTCCTGCCGCTGGGCATGGGTCATGGCATTCAGCCGCTCCCAGTCCAGAGTCAGCTGCTCCCGCCGTTCCTCCACGTCCAGGACGTAATTCTCCAGCTTCTGGGAAAAGTTCCCGCCCCGGTATCCGTCTATGTACTTCAGCACCCGGTCCGAGAGCCTCACGCACTTCTGGTTACTTTTCATCCCTTCCATCCTTCCTGTCCAGCCGGGCCAGAGCCCTCCTCGCGTCCCCCTGCTCCGCTTTCCGGGCCAGCCGTTCCCGGCGACATTTTCTTGGTTCGAAACGCCGCCTGCATCTTTTGCTTATCTTTTCCATACTGTTCCACCAACCTTTTGTATTTGGGATTGTCAGACCGCCTCTTCTGTATCTGCTCCATGAAAAACGGCGCGCCGTAGATGTCAATGGAAGCCCCAATAGCATTCGCCGCCTGGTCAAAAACATAATGATCCAGCTGCCGGATATTGTACTCGACTCCCGGCTTCACGAAGAGCGAAATACGGCCGACTTGGTCAATCAGCTCCTCCCAATAGGCTTTCATGGGCCACCGCCAGCGGTTGCTGTCGGCGCCGGGATCCTCCACATAGCGGACATAGTTAACCAGGACCCCGCGAAACAGGGTCCCAACAGGTTCCAAGACAGCGGCAAAAGCAAACTGGGAAGCACGGTCCCTCCGGAGCTGGAGCTCCACCCGGACCCAGTGCTGCTCTTCTGGCAGGCCGCGCTCTGCCGCCTTGTCGTAGATCCGGATCAAAATATCACTCGTATCGCTTCCATGGACTACCGAAGCACCCGGACGGCCATTTTTAAATTTTTTATGAATGTCCCAAACACGAAAACGACTGACAAAATGTTGCCCTTCATCCTGCTTCTGCTCGTCCGAATCACGGAATATCTGCCGAATATCCAGTATCCCGGTATGGTCGTCAAAAGCCACATCCAGACGGGTGATATGGAAGCGGTCATCCTGGAAGATCATCCGGAAAAGACCGATAAAGTCTCCGCTGCCGTATTCCTCGAAGGTCCGGCAGCCCTGGCCGGACATATCCAGGCAGATCCCCATATCAGGATTGCCGTCATACAAAATAGAAATGCTTCCGAAATAGATGCCGTTCCTGTAACCATGCCGCCCCTTCTCCATGGCGGACCATGCAAAATCTTCCATATGAAGGATAGTGACCCAGTACCAAGGATCTTCTTCTTTGCAGCTTACTGTCAACCAATCGAACAGGATCACGTTTTCAGAGATCGCGCTTTTCATAACTTTTCTACCCCTATCATGTAGGTAGTACCCCCCTGTTAGCCCGGGGGGGTTGGGGAAAGCCGCAACTTTCCCCGTGTATTACACCCTCTGCCTGCAGCAGCGCGGATCCACGCCGTTGCCGGCGGGAATTGCATTACAAAATGCCTGCCGCACCCATGAGCCAGCGGTCCGCGCCCTCCGAGATCCGCTCCAGCTCCTCCTCCGTTGGTTCCGAAACGAAAGGCTTGTCCGGATCAAGGAGGCAGTCATAAAACAGATCCAGCTCGGACATCATATCAGCCATGGGATCGGCCAGCTCCAACGGCTCATGCCGCAAAGATTCGTCATACATATTGGGATTCTCCTTTCCACAAATCAACAATCCGAATTACTTCTTCTGCCGCCGGAGCTTCAGCCAGCGGCGGGACGGCTTGGACACGCCGTCCATGTTGGGCTGCTGGGTATTCTGCTGGAGCTTCAGAATTTCCTCCTCGCTCATCATGTCCCCCGCCTTCATGGCCTTCTTCAGATTGCCGACACAGGCCAGGGTATCATAGGCGGCATAATCGCTGTTCCGGACGAACCAGCAGCTGCGCCCCCTGGGAGAAACAAGCTGGCTGTTGGCGGCGTTCTCCAGATCCCAGGCATCATACAGATACAGCCGCTGGAACCGCCAGAGCTTGTCGCACTCCACCACATAGCTGGTCACCTGCCGGAGCAGCGCGTCCACATGTCCGAACCGCTGGGCAGTATAATAGAGGGATATGTAATAATGGCGGCAGGTCAGGATGGTATTGAGGAACAGCGGATCAATATTGGTCTTGAAATTCCGGCTGTTCATCTGGACGGAGAACTCGTCCCCCAGAACCAGGGTGACGGTCAGCGTGCCATGCTCATCGTCATACTCCCGGTTCCGTTCAGCAGCGAGGACGATCTGCTCCAGACTGACGAAGTCCTCATAAGGGATGGACAACGCCACGTTGGAGATCACCTTGACGCGCTGCGTCACAAGCTTCTTACGCCGGGGACACCAGACCTTTTTGCCGTTGAACTGTTTGTAGCTGCCTACCACCTTATGGACTGCCGACAGGGTTTTGCCCTTGCCGAAAAGGCCGGTATAGGCCACCAGCTCCCCGGAGCCGCAGCGGTCATACTCGCGGTGTCGGAAATGGTTCAGCAAATCCAACGTGCCGAAGCGGATCAGAGACACCGGGTGGAACAGCGCACAGCGCAGCGTTGGGAACATCACCAGGGCGAAGCCCAGCGCAATCAGAATAACAGCCGACATCAGAACCTCCTGAAATCCATAACGGCCTCGGCCAGGCGGCCTATTACCCGGAATACGCCGGACACCATAGCCACACTCACGAAAACGGACAGCAGGTACGGAATCAGCTCGGACAGGTTGTCCGGCGGGATCATATCCGCCCAGACCACTGTGAAAAACTCGGAAACTACCTCAGCCATGAGAATCCTCCTTTCAATATCCTGGCGCAGGCCGCTATGAACGCGCTCAGCAGCAAAAGCAGCAGCAGGCCCTCGGTAACGGTATAATCCCGGAAGGAGGTAGTCATGAGGGGATGGTCCATAACCTCTTGAATGCCATCAATATCGCCGGTCATGCCGTCCTCCCCGGTTATGGCGTTATACAGATCGAGGAGCAGGAGCGCGGTATCTATGGCGGGCTCACCGGTCACCACATCCCCTGCCGCTTCCATGACCGCCTCCTCCGGCTCCATGGCTGGAGTGGTGCCGGGAGACATCAGCTCCCCGGATGCAGACCAAAGATTTCCGGCAGCATCCACATAGCTGCCAACCGAGCCGGGATCATACACCTTTCCGTCCGTGGGAAATTCATCCACATAACTGCCCACGGGATAGCGGTCCGGCTCCTGGACGGCCTGGGACTCCTCCTCTTCCCTCCCCTGCTGGTCCAACGGCTCCTCTTCTTCCGCCTGCCGGGCCGCTTCCTCTTCCGCAGCCTGTCGGGCGGCTTCCTCCTCCGCGATCCGCGCCGCCGCCTCTTCCTTCAGCCTCCGGTCACACCAGCCGGCGAAGCCGTTCAGCCAGACATTACGCGCGGCCCAGTACGCCTCAACGCTCTCATAATCTTCCTCCTGCGGCTCCGGAATGCCGCATTCCTCAACATATTTCTCACGAAGCTCTGCATCAGTCATTAAAAAACACCTTCCCTATGCCCCACGCCACAAGCCCAGCCACAATATCGAAGCAAAACACCTGCCACAAGGAGAACGTGAAGCCATAAATCGTAAATTCAATCTGAAATGCCTCCAGGACCGCGCTGAAAAGCTCGGCTAAATCTGAAATCATCCTCTCACCGCCTTTATAATTCCTACCAGAACCACAACAGAAACGCCAAAGGTCAGCATCAGAAGCACATCCTCCGGGATATAGGCAAAAACTTCCGACAGGAACGCCGTGAATCCCTCAAACAGCTTAGGCAGCTGCTGGAACATAGACAGGACCATACTGACAAATGAAGGAAACTGCTCCAAAATATCATCGCCAGCATCACCGCCGCTTCCCCCTCCTCCGGAGCCGGGCGGGCCGCTGCCATCAGTGTCCTTGTACTCCTCGCCGCAGGCGGGGCAGCGGTAAATGGTGAAACCTTGAGTAAGGATGTTTCCTTCCTCGTCATAGGCGGTCTGGACGGTCTGCTTTACTTCCCAGGTATGGCCCAGCTTGGGAAGATCCTCCGTCTTGGTTTTCTCACAGTTGGAGCAGGTATACTCCACAGAACCGGCGAGGATGCAGGTCGGCTCGGTGCGGTCCGTCTCCTCCCATTCATGGGTACACTTCTCCGGATCGACCGGCTTGGTGGGCCGCTCCGGCTTCGCGTCCACATCCACGTCCGGGGAGGAACCGACCGGCGAAAACTTGAAGCCCTTGGCATCCTTGAGGGCCTTGCCGTCATAGACCATGGCGGTGACGTTCACCCAGTTGCTGCCGTCATAGAGCTGGGGCTGGCCTCCGGTATTGTCCTCGTGGAGAGGGATATAAAAATAGCCAGTCTCCGGATTGGAGGGGCGGACGCCGCCTATCCGGTGATTAGCAACAGGGGTGGTATGCTGAACGTAAATGGTATTGGCTGTAAGCTCATTCGGCAGGGCCAGGACCTTGTTGGTGTCGTAGGGCGCGTTGGAAGGGTTATAAGGACTGGTAGAGGACAGGCTGCCGGTGGTCACACGCAGCTCATCCAGATAGACCGTGCCGGAAGACTTTATGTAAAACTTGTCAGCAGTTGGCTTGGTGAAGCTGCCGGAGCCCACCAGGTCGCCGTTGACAAAGTAGTAGAGCTTGCCGCCGGAGATCGTGATCCGCATGGATACCCATTGGTTTTTGTAGCTGTCGTAGGCGAAATTGGCTGTTACATATTGAGAGGGGGACCAGCGGTATTCTTTGTCTAAATAGTGACGAGCAATAGTAAATTCGCATGTATAAGAAGCACTGTTGTTATAAGACACAGAAGTCGCTAAACAGTCCGCAGTTAATGAAGAAGAATATAGCGCAGGCTTATTGCTAGAATCCATCCAACCATATCTCTTAGCAGAATTATCCTCTACATAACCCGAAGAGAAACACGAACTTGGTATTGCCATCGCGGAAGATACCGAATTGGAAAGAGGGTTAAGTGAATTAGAAACAATAACGCCACCGACATACATATTTGACCGAAGATCCGAATAAGCGTAATATTGTCCTTTTTCAAGCGAAAAAGAACGGTTTACAAAAATGTTTACAGAAGCGGAACCGCCATATCCATCAGAACGAACACAATTTGCGGTCAAAGCCTTATCATTATCACTATAAACATCCCTGCCAACCCACCTCCGCAAAGTCGGCACTTCCTGGAAAATATTCGTATCCCCGAAATAGATCCCCAGCTTGGAAATATCGTTATAGTAGATTCGGAAATCAAAGGACAGGCTGTCGTAACCGGACAGGCCCGGGATCTGAATGCCGGCGGCGGACCCGTTGGGCAGAGACACAGCCTTGCCAAAAGCCCCGCTATCTACGTAAGTAGTGGACCGGTTCTGGGAATAGAAGCTGCGCCCATAGCTGGAACTGTCGTTATAGTCGCCGTCAAAGTGCTGGAGGCTCAGGGTGTTGGGATCGTCCGTTATCAGCTCGTAATTGACCACGTCATAGCCGAAGACCATTCCAGCCACTTCGTCAGCGCTCAGGGTGGAGCTGTTGCGCCCGTCCGTCAGCTCGTAGTAATAGACGTTGGTTACGTCACCGTACTTTTCGTTATGGTTGACGGTATTATTATAGGTGTAATTGACCGTCACGAAGGTGGGAGAATACTGCACGTCCACCAGGTAATATTCATCCGTGCTGTTGTCTATGGAGATATAGTACCGGCTGTTGTCCTGGTTATAATAGAGGTTATTCTGGGTGTAATCATTTTTGGTGAACTGGTTAAAATTGTAATTGTTTGTGGTATTGTCGTAGTACCAGGACTTGAAATCCGCGCTATAGGTGTATTGGTTGCTGACGTTATTGGTAGTGTACTGATTCAGAAAATCGGACAGCTTGATATTGGCCTCATAATTATTGGTATTGTTCGTCGTGTTATGGATCGTATTGAAGGTCTTGTTATAGCTGTCAATGATCTGGGTATTGGTCGTATCACCGCCCCGGTAGTAGTTGGTCACGTTGCCGGACTTGTCAACCACGCTGCTGGTCGGGGTTGTGTAGTACTTCTGGGGCTTATTGGAAGAAAACAAAGCGTCCAGATAACCGACCGGAGTCCAGCCGCCCAGAGGCTGGGAGCTGTCGCCGGACAGCCACTTCGACAGCGTATCAAAACCATACTCCGCAGCATCCGTCAGACCGGCGCGGGCCACGGAGGGCCGGGAGATCATGGAGGCCGCGACAATGAAACAGAGCAGCAGCGACACCGCTCTTGTCATACAACCCCGTGTCCCGGAGTGGCTGCTCCGCGCCGCAGCGCATCCCTTCCGCATTACAAACGCCCCTTCCTTCCCTGCCGGATCAGATGCGCCAGCAGAGAGAACATGGTCAGGAAAACCAACGTCCCGACATACAGCCGAGACGGCACAAACCCGAGGAGCCGATTCAGCGTCATATTAAAAAGGCCCAGAACCGAACCCAGCCAATTTACAAAATATCCGTCATACATCTTTCTACCTCCAACAATTACGGGGCGTGGGACCTCCCACGCCCCGCTTTTGGGCCTTATCCCTTCGCCGCCCTCTTGACCTGGCGAAATACGCGCACGCCGATCGTCAGCAGACCAGCCGCCAGGAACAGCGTCAGCAGCGGGTTGCTCGTCATCAGCTTCCAGACCTCGTTCATCAGGCTGACCACGGTATCAAACGCGCTCAGAACCGCAGCCATCCCTCCGCTTCCAGCGCTGCCTGTGCTGCCCTCCGAGGCCAGAGCCACGGGAGCCAGCGCGAAGGCTGTGGCCCCGGTCAAAAGGACGCGCTGCACCTTCGCGGACTTCGCCTGTTCCTCAAAACTGGCGAAGATCGTTTTCAGATTCTTCATGGTCTTTCTCCTTTCCTTCGTTTTTACTTGAAGACGATCCCTCTGATCGCCGGCAAGCCGTCACTACTCCTCCACCAGCTCCAGCCCGGCCAGACGCGCCATCTTTCCATTCCGGGTCTGATAGAACGAATAGTCCAGCGCATACAGCGCGCCCACCTTCAGCCGGTTCGGATCTGTTTCCCGAGGACAGGACAATACTTCCACCTTACTGCCTCTTACACCTTCCACACTGTTCTCCACGTACATCAGATGCAGACCGCAATACTGCCGGTTCTGTCCGTCCTTCTCATAGCTCCTCCGCTCCATTCCTACCAGTCTCGCTACCTCACTCATTTCCTTGGTCCTCCTTTCCTCGTTTTTTCCTGCTGGAAAGCCTCTACACGCTGGGACTGCCGCAAAGGTATTACGCCTATAGCGGGGATCTACAAAACCGCAGTTCGGGCAACCTTTTCTGTTCGGGCTTTTTGAACTGTCCTAAACCAGCTGTATTACAGCAGACAAAAGAATATTTAGACTTATCAAATCTGCCATTACAATCTTATCAAATCGGATTTCATATGTCAATAAGATTTTGACAAACCTAAGAAGATATAATAAGATACACGCTGAGGTGATAAAAATGGAAACTATGAAGAAAACAATAATTTTTGATAAAGAAATGATTGAAAAAATAGAGCAGATGGCTAAAGATTCAGAGCGTGATTTTTCTGGGCAAGTTCGTTTTATCATCAAAGAATATATCAAAATGAAAGAAACCAATTAACAATTCTATAGAGACAAGGAGGCAACACCATGAACGACTACCTAGAAGCACAGATAAAAAATATGGTCGCTATTGTGAAAACCTTCGAAAATTCCTGTCATATGGCTGCACTTAAAAACGATGGAAGAATTGACCGCAATGAAGCCCAGCAGCTCAAAAAAATAAATACAGCCTGTGAAAAATTCATTCACAGGCTCCAGAAGATCAAGTAAACTCTGCTCTCTTGACAACTGTGATATACTGGAAACAGGAGGTGGTCAATATGACTGAACAAGAGCTATTGCAAGCAATCCGCAGTATAGTGCAGGAAGAATTGGCTCCCATCAAAGCTGATATTGTAGAATTAAAAGAAAACCAGGAAGAAATCCGGAATTGTGTCAACACCATATTGGGATGGACTGACAAAGTCAGCGAGGCTATTAACTTTCCATTACCTAAAATCTAAAGTAGTATTTCCCGCAGCAGGGGGACCCCGCCGCGGCTGAAGCCTTGGCGGCGGGGCCTCCCCTGCCGCGCTGCTGATGCAGTGTATTACAAATTGGCTGCAGCTGCGAGCTGACGCCGGGCATGAATGTAATACAAAGCAAATCGAAGGCTTGGCGCAGGGGCGCTTAACTCCGCCTGCGGGCGGAAGAAGGGTATTTGGCCCCCTATGCGCGGGCCGGCCACCTTTGATACTCTGGGCTGGTATCCATCTTCCATCAACCTCGACAGATTCATATATCTTTTCATACTGGGACCAACACCCCGGCGCGCATAGGGGGCCAAATACACCGGCTCCCAGCTCCAATACATCATGGCTGCTTTTTGCTCCTCTGGCGCGGGGGCGCATTGGCGGACAAGGACGATGGTCCAACTGCGCCGCATCATCATTTCATCAAGCGCGCCATGCGCTCCACGCTCTGACTGCTGTCCATCCTGTTTGCGGCACTCCCAACCAGGGCGGTTTCCGGCAGTCTCTGCGCGCCTGCTGACAGCTTCGCTCTCCATACTGGCAGGCGAAGCCGTATAACCGGCCTGTATACCTCGGAAGGAATGGAAAATGGAGGGTTGTATTACAATCCCCCCTGCCCTGGGCAGCTGCAGCGGGCCGGGTTGTAGTGCAACTGAACAAAATGACGGTTGTTGTTGCAAAACAATCCAGGCCGGAAGCTGGGTCCCATCTTTCAAGGGGTCAGCTTCCGGCCTGGTATTTTATGGTGGTTTCGCAACAAAACCTATTTTATTTTGTTCAATTGCATCTATACCGCTCCCACGCCCCTCCTTCCATTGGTTTTTCAAAATTATACCACATCCCTCAGCCGTCCACAAGCTCCATTACTGCCGACACCAGCGCGGTGAACCGCCGGTCCACCTCCGCCGTCCGCCGGATCTCGCTGCGGATCTTCTCCAGCTCCTGCCGCTGGGCATGGGTCATGGCATTCAGTTATCTGAAAAATGCTTCAACACGGGCCTTTGACAAACTCCGGATTCTTAGATTCCTCCCGAAATGCCACTAAGGCGCTGAAATCTGCCACTCAAGGAAAATTTCTTGTAATCCTCCTCCATTTTACTTAGAATAGCGTTGAAAGGAGGAACCGCTATGAAAATCACGTTAAACCAGGACCCATCCTTCCCTGAACCCGAGGTCATCATCAACTGTCCCCAAGCGGACGAAGACATCCTGCGCCTGGTAGCTATGCTCCGCATCTATCAGAGGAAGCTGCTGGGCGTCCTCAATGGAGAGCAGCATCTGCTGGATGTCAAGGACATCCTCTACATTGACACGACGGACAAAAAGACATTCCTCTACACTGGAACCGCCGTATACGAATCCGCGCTGCGGCTGTACGAATTAGAGGACGGGCTGCGGGAGATGGATTTTATCCGGGCCGGGCGGTCCGTCATCGTCAACTTCCGAAAAATCAAGTCTATCCGTCCGGAGCTGGGCGGGCGGATGCTGGTAACCATGGACAACGAAGAGCAGGTGTACGTATCCCGCCAGTATGCCGGAGAGCTCAAGGCGAAGCTGCGAGAGCTGGAAAGGAGTTTTATGAAATGAAGCAATTTTTGAAGGGTGTTATGGAGTGGAAAGCATCTGCGTGCTTCCTGTATACCGGGGCGATGTTCCTCTACCTACTCTTCTCTACCGTGTTCCACAATGATGAAATCTCTCTTACGATGCTGTGGACCCTGTTCCTGGTGAGCGTTTTGGCCACCCTGATCCAGGGAATATGCTTTTCCAACTGGATTTTCAAAAAAATGCGGTACACCTGGCGCAGTTTGCTGTTTATTGTGCTGTTCCTGCCCACGCTGACGCTGACAGCCTGGCAGGCGGATTGGTTCCCCATGGATCAGGCAGGCGCGTGGGCTATGTTCATTGGCATGTTCTTCCTGATCTTCATTGCCATGACCATCGGATTCGACATCTATTTCCGCATTACCGGCAGGAAGTATGACGGAATGCTGGGCCAGTACCGGAAGCAGAAGGAGGAAAAGAGCGAATAGCGGCGGGAGGGCCGTGTGCGGCCCTCCTTTTCCTCTTGCTTCTCCTCCGCCGCCGTATTATAATGGTGGCAGGAACTATACGCCAAGGAGGAGCGCATATGGAGCTGTTGTATTGGTTTGAGTCCATCCGGAACCCGGTGATGGACGTGTTCATGTCCCTGGTGACACACCTCGGGGAAGAAACCTTCTTTATGGTAGGCGCGCTGTTCGTATTCTGGTGCGTGGACAAGCGGAAGGGCTACTATCTGCTGAGCGTTGGATTTGTGGGTACCCTCATCAACCAGTGGCTGAAAATAATCTGCCGGGTGCCCCGCCCCTGGGTCAGGGACCCGAATTTCACCATCGTCAAGTCCGCCCAGGCCAAAGCCACCGGCTACAGCTTTCCCAGCGGCCATACCCAGACCGCTGTCGGCTTCTTCGGCGGCGTGGCAAGGTTTACAGGCCGTTGGTGGCTTCGGATTGTCTGCATCGTGGTTCTGCTGCTGGTTTCCGTTTCCCGGATGTATCTGGGAGTACATACTCCGGCGGATGTGGGCGTGTCTTTTGTGACAGCGGCAGTACTGGTGTTCGTCCTGTATCCGCTGATTGAGAGTACGCTGTGGTTTCCCAACCGGATTTATCTCATTCTCGGTGGAATGCTTGCATTCAGTCTGGCTTTTGTGGGGTACATGGAGTTCTTCCCCTTCCCTGCCGGGATCGATCCGGACAACCTTGCCCACGCGGTCAAAAACGCCTACAGCATGGCCGGGGCCGTAGGGGGCATGCTGGTGGTCTGCGTATTTGACAACAGGCTGCTGCAATTCCCCAACCGCGCTCCCTGGTGGGGGCAGGCCGTGAAGCTGTTGGGCGGGCTGGCGCTTGTCGTTCTGGTAAAGAGCCTTCTGAAAGCTCCCCTGCTGGGACTGTTTGGCGGTCATGAGGCCGCTCATGCGGTTCGTTATTTCTTGATGGTCCTTACGGCGGGATGCCTCTGGCCCATGACGTTCCGATTTTTTGAGCGGTACTCCCGCTAACAGCCGTCCCCTTCCGCATATGCGGAAGGGGACGGCTGTTACCTAAAGAACATAGTCTTTGCCGTTATTCTTTCCATATCAAAGCAATGGCCTGCGCGGACATGCCGGAACCATCGCCGGTAAAGCCCAGACGCTCCTCTGTCGTGGCCTTAACGCTTACAAAGTCAGGACTGATATCCAAATCAGACGCAATATTTTCCCGCATTTGGGCAATATAGGGCGCAATTTTGGGCTTTTGCGCAACCAGAGTCGTATCCACATTGCCGATGGCAAATCCATGCGCCGCAAGGACGCGCCGGACCTCCCGCAGGAGGACACGGCTGTCCGCGCCCCGGTACCGCTCATCACAGTCCGGAAACAAGCGGCCGATGTCTCCCAACGCCGCCGCCCCCAGCAGGGCGTCCATCAGCGCATGCAGGAGTACATCCGCATCGGAGTGGCCCAGCAATCCCTTCTCCCAAGGAATGGCAACCCCTCCCAGGATCAGCGGACGGCTCTCCGTCAGCCGGTGGACGTCATACCCCTGACCAATTCTGGGAACCCTCACGGCTGTACCTCCCGCTGGCGCAGCAGCTCCGCCGCCAGGAGCAGATCCTCCGGCGTTGTAATCTTAATGTTCTCGTACGCGCCCTCTGTCAAGTAAATTTCCTTCCCAAGTTTTTCCACCGCGGAGCAGTCGTCGGTGACCGCTTCTCCGAGTATCCTGGCGTTCTCCAGCGCCGCCCGGAGCAGGGCGGCATCGAAAACCTGGGGCGTCTGAACGGCCCGCAGCTCCTCCCGGGGCGGGGTGCTCACCACCTTGCCGTCCCGGACAATCTTGACCGTGTCCTTCACTGGAACGGCGGGAGCGGCGGCGTTGGTGCGATGCGCCAGGGATATGGTGCGGTCGATCAGCTCCGGCGACGCCAGAGGCCGCGCCCCATCGTGGACGGCTAAAAACGCCGCCTCCTCCCTGCACTCCAGGGAAGCCTGGTACACCGATTCCAGCCGGTTCTCCCCGCCGCATACAATCTTAACCGGCTTGGTGATGCCGTAAATTTTGCACAGGTCGCCGATGGGAATCAGGTCCTCCTCCCGGGCGGCCACCACGATCTCGTCCGTCAGCTCCGCCTCGTTGATCGCCTGAAGCGTCAGCGCCAGGACGGGAACGCCGTCGATGGGCATCATCAGCTTATTCTGCCCCCCCATGCGGCTGGAGGAACCGGCGGCGGCGACAATGACGCTGCAATAGGGATGCTCCTCCCTACCCTTCCGGTGGAATAATTTTGAAAGAAAATTTTTCAATCCTTCCCGCCTCCTGTAACGGCCAGATGAACCTGCTGCTCCAGTTCGCCATAATCTTCTCCGGTGGACAGGACCATCTCGGAAATCAGGATCTGCTTCGCCGTGCGGAGGATCTTCCGTTCCCCGGTAGACAGTCCCCGCTCGTTTTCCCGGTAGAGCAAGCTCTTAATTACTCTGGCGACCTCGTAGAGATCGCCGCTTTTCAGCTTCTCCATGTTCTCCCGGTACCGCTGGTTCCAGCTGCCGGTGAACCGCTCCACCTCCAGCCCGGACAGGTCCTGCAGCAGCTTCCGGATACGGTTATGCTCCCATATGCCCCGCAGGCCGGACGTCTCCCCGGCGGCGGTTGGAATCTTCAGCGTCAAACCGCCCACAGGCATACGAAAAACGTAATAATCCTGCCTTGCTCCAGCCACAGTTTCCGTCACGATCTTGTCGATGATGCCCGCCCCGTGCATGGGGTGCGCAACCTTGTCCCCTACGCAAAACATATTCCTTCCGCCTCCCTTTCATACGCATACGCAATCAAAATGTAGGTGTATTATTCATCATATTATATCTTACACCCTTTTTTTGGTAATTTCAAGGGGAAAATCATAAATTTGCGGGAAATATAGCGCAAAGAAGCGGAATTCGATACATTTATAAACGGCAAACGGATTTCCAGCCGGCGCTCTGCGCCTGCGAAGACAGGCGCTTAAACCTCTACCGCCTGTCCGGTGCGGAAAAAATAGAGTATCCGGCGTTTGATTGGCAGTTCCAGAATGCGCTCAAGCGCGGCGCTGTAGGCCGCCAGCTGGGGACGGTACGCGTCCGCCTTCTCCGGCAGCGTCGCTTCCGTAACATAATCCGTTTTGAAGTCCACCACGGTAACGGCCCCGTCCTCAATGGCAAAGAGATCCACCACACCTTGAAGCAGGACCTCCTCCCCGACCTCCAGGCCGGGGAAATAGCCCTTTCCGGGCAGCAGCAGGCTGAAACGAAATTCCCGCTCCAGCGTTCCCGTCTTCTCCGCCCGCCGCAGCTGCGCGGCCAGGGGCGAGTGCAGAAAGCCACGGATCGCCACCTGATCTACCGCGTCCGCCTGCTGGCGGGTCAACAGACGGCGCGCCGCCAGCTCCTCCACTACGGCCCCCACATCGGTGTCCTCCGCCAGGGGAAGATACTGCATCGCCAGGTGGGTGGCGGTCCCCTTCTCCGCGCCGGTGAGCGGCCGCTGGCCGGACAGGAACCGCGGCGCGGCGAAGCTCCGCCGGACGTAGGGCTGGATGGTTTCCTCGGCAATCTCCTTGTCCTTTTCCCGGCCCTTGAGCTGGGTGGCGGTAAGCTTGGTCGGCGCGGCGCAGGACGCGCGATGGGGATATACAAAGTCCAGGGCTTCCCGGTTGACAGGAAGGACCGCCCCGGAGGGCGCAGACTCGCCCTCCTTCGCCGCGGGCGCGGGCGGTTCGCCGAAGGGGCCGCTCTCGTGGACCGTAACCAGCCACGGCGCATCCTCCGCCAGCGTCCACAGGTTCTCCTCCTGCCCCGCCAGCTCCCGCAGCGGAGCGGCCTCCCGCCGTTTCAGCAGCGGCAGTAAAATCCACTCCGCCATGGATCTGGCGCCGTCCACCGTCTCAGGCGGCACGGGCAGGGCCGACAGCGCGGTCAGCTCCTTCAGCCTTCGCGGAGCGGAGCGCATAGAGGCGGTCATGATCAGCTTCTCCTTGGCGCGGGTCATGCCCACGTACAGCACCCGCATTTCTTCGGACCGGGACTCCCGGCTGACCAGGCCGGACACCGCCTCCCGGGCGATGGTGGGATAGCGGATATGCCGGTCCAGGTCGATGTACAGCGGCCCCAGGCCCAGCTGGGGATGAACCAGCACAGGCGTTTGGAGATCGGCCTGGTTAAACCGCTTTCCCAGGTCCGCCAGAATGACGATGGGAAATTCCAGGCCCTTCGACTTGTGGATGCTCATGATCTGCACCCCGGCGGTCAGGGAACCGGAGGCCCCGGCGGGCTGCTCCCCGTTCTCCAGCAGGCGGCGAAGGTGGGAGACAAAGGCGAACAGCCCCTTGTATCCCGCGTTCTCAAAATGCCGGGCGTGCTCATAGAGGGCGATCAGATTCTCACTCCGCCGCGCTCCCCCGCCCATGGCGCCAAAGACGCCCAGTACGTTCAGCTGGTTGTAGATTCGCCAGATCAGACGGTGGACGCTCATATCCCTGGCGAGATCCCGCAGTTCCTCCAGTATGTGCAGGAATCTGACACAGTCCCCGTCTTCGCAGGCGGACAGGGCCTCATAAAAGTCCCCTTCCGGATGCGTGCCACGAATCAGAGCCAGCCGGTCCGGAGAGAAGCCCGCCAGCGGGGAGCGCAGTACGGCGATCAAAGGCACATCCTGCCGGGGATTGTCCAGAATCTCCAGCAGCGAGCAGGTTACAGCCACCTCCATGGAGGAAAAAAAGTCCTCGTCCTCCTGGACGGCGCAGGGAATGCCCCGCTCCTCCAACGCCCGGGTATAATGCCGCAGGCGGGGGCCGGGAGAGCGCATGAGGATCACCATGTCCTCCGGCCGGCAGGGACGGAGCGTTCCGGTATCCTCATCGGTAACGGGATAGCCCTCCGCCAGCAACGCGGCGATCCGCTCCGCCGCAAGCCGGGCCTCCGCCAGGGCGGCGGGGATTTTTTCCTCCGCCTCCTCCCCATCCTGAGCGGGGATCAGGAGATGAAATTCCGTCTGGCAGTCCTCCCGGGGCGGCAGGTAGGCCGCGCCGAAGTGCAGCCGCTCCGCCTCGCCGTAGTCGACGTCCCCCATCTCCCGGCTCATCACATTGGAAAAGACGAAATTGGCCGCATCCAGTACCGGGGCGCGGGAGCGGAAATTCTGGCTGAGCAGAATCCGCCGGGGCTCCCCCTCCGACGCCTCGGCGGCATCCGGAAAGACCCGGTACTGCGCCAGAAATATGGTCGGGTCCGCCAGGCGGAAGCGGTAAATGGACTGCTTCACGTCTCCCACCGTGAAAAGACGGCGGCCGTTTTCGGAAATTGCGTCAAAAATGCAGTTCTGTACCTGGTTGGTGTCCTGGTATTCGTCTACCATCACCTCGCGGTAACGGGCGGCGACGGTTTCCGCCAGGGGCGTGGGGCGGCCCTCCTCCCCCAGCAGCAGGCGCACAGCGTAGTGCTCCTGGTCGGAAAAGTCGGTGGCGTTCCGCCGCAGCTTCTCCCTTTGATATGCCTCGGAGAAGGCCATGCACAGATCCAGCAGCGCCTCCATGGCGGGCGCGGAGCGGCGCAGGTCCTCCCCGGCTTCCACGCCGGAGGCGTCCAGGATGGCGCAGAAGCCGGCGGTTTCCTTTTTACACCGGTCCCATAGGGCCTTCATTTTGTCCTTCAGCTCCGGAAGCTCGCACTTTCGTGCGGCGGACAGCTTCGGGAAGGCCGGAACCGCCGCCGCTGCCGCGTCCCATCCGGTTTCCGCCGCTGCCGCCAGCCCGCTTAACTGGGCGGCAGCGTTTGCGAATTCGGCGGCATACGCCTTCTCCACCGCCGCATCCGCCCGCATTTCCTCCAGAGCTCCCTCCAGCAGCCGGCTCCAGTGGCGGGCCTTACGCTCCACCCGGGAGAGAAGGGCCTGACCGAACACAGTTTCCCCGCCGTCAACCGGCAGGGCGGCCCAGCCGGAGCGCTGCTCCGCCAGCCAGCGTTCTGGATAGGCGTGGCTCTGGACCTTGCTGTGGAGCTCAAGTGTCAGGTCCTCCAGCCCCCGGTCATCCCGTCCAAAGCCAAAACAATCCGCCAGCTGGATCTGGCCGGGCGTCATATCCGTATAAAATTCCTCCAATACCCGGGGCAGTACCCGCCTTCTCAGCAGCTCCGCCTCCCCCTCGTCCAGGACCCGGAAGTCCGCCGTCAGCGCCCCCTGGTCCCCTAGGTTCAGCAGATGGACGTTCTCCCGCAGGAGCGCGGTACAGAAGGAATCGATGGTTTTGATGTCCGCCTGATATACCAGCAGCAGCTGCCGCTGGAGATGGCGGTCCCCCGGGCTCTCCGCCATGCGGCGGCCCAGCTCCTGGGCAATGCGCTGGCGCAGCTCGGCGGCGGCGGCCCGGGTATAGGTGATGATGAGGAAATCGTCCAGGTCCGCCCGCTCCTCCCCCAGCACCCGGCGGAACAGCCGCTCCACCAGGACCCGGGTTTTGCCGCTGCCGGCGG
>OFGA01000577.1_pt1 | contig 29700 bp, 21 predicted proteins | sample 1521471 | NCBI WGS metagenome assembly OFGA01 (sample SAMEA3504086, study PRJEB24116) | mouse gut metagenome | biome: mouse gut; feature: mouse-associated habitat; material: faeces | place: Denmark | collected 2011 | reverse complement strand
CTCCGCGCCTACTTTTGGCCCGCGCCAAAAGTAGGCAAAAACGCGCTTAGGAAACTACGTTTCCTAAGAACCTTCCTGAATTACGGGGGCTATTTATTTTGCGCCCGAGGCATGGCCGGCTTGGTCTAAACTAACTGCCGTCCGCTTCGTGCAGCTTCAGTTTCTATTTCAGCGTGGTAACTGTTGGCCCCTACCGTGTAGACTTAGCAGACTCCCCGGGGTGCAGAATGCGGGATAGACCGTTTAGCAGGCCTCCAATATCAGCCGTACGCCAAGGCGGAAGCCAGTGCGGAAACAGTCGTATTGCTCCTCCGCCAGCGAACGGCTCTGGGCGTGGACCAGCTCGTCGATCACATTCTTTCCAAGGACCGCTTCCGCTCGATTCCAGACCGCTCGTTCTTCCTTCGTCATGGGATGACTGCCCATTTTGCCTTCCCAAAGCTCGTATATCTCTCTTAACGGGTCTTGCATGGTAGAACCCCCTTCCATTTATATTTCTATATTATATCACCTAGTTAGGTGATTGTCAAGAGGCACTATGTATAATTCAAATGAAATTGCGGATAGGATCAAGGCCCGGGCAAAGGAACAAGGCCATACCTTGCGAGAAATGCTGACCGCCTGCGGACTGGGGATCAACACCGTATCCAAAATCAGCGGCGGCACGGATATTTTAACGTTAAATTTCGCAAAAATTGCGGACTATCTGGACTGCTCGGTAGATTACTTACTGGGACGGACAGACGATCCGGAGCTCAAACGGTAAAGTTTGACAAAATACGGCATCGCGTGTATAATAAAAAGGCCCCCTGACGGGGGCCGGAAGGGCGATGCCACAAAACGGCCGGCGGTCCAGCCACATCCTCCGAAAGGGGGTGAGGCTCGTGCGTATTACATTTCATGTTGGAGACTTTACAGTCACTGTCATGATCAAGAAACGCAGAAACCGCCACCCCGGCAGGTGACGGTTTCTATTTGATAGATTCCTAACAAATCGGGGCTGAACCGCTGACTGGCTCTCGCCCTTCCGTTATTATTATATGTTGCGCGGGCTCGTTTGTCAAGCCTGAGAAAATGTGGATAAAGGAGTACTACCATGCAGAAAAAATTCGAGGAATACGCCAAACTCCTGGTGGAAGTTGGCGTCAACATCCAGAAGGGGCAGAATCTGGTCATCTCCTGCCCGGTGGACTGCGCCTGGTTCGCCCGGATGTGCGCCAAGGCCGCCTATGCCGCCGGATGCCGGGAGGTCGTCATGGCCTGGGGCGACGAGCTGCTGACCCGGGAGAAGTACCTCCACGCGGCGGACGACGTGTTTGACTCCGTGCCGGAGTGGCGGGTCCGGTTCTCCACGGACTACGCCAAGGAGGGCGCGGCCTTCCTGCACATCGGCGGGTCCGATCCGGAGCTTCTCAAGGGCGTGGACCAGGACCGTCTGGTGCGCTCCTCCCGCTCCAGCGGGCGGGATATGAAGGAATACCGCCAGCTGCAGATGTCCAACGCCTTCCCCTGGTCCATCGGGGCCATTCCCGTGCCCAGCTGGGCGAAGAAGGTCTTCCCCGACTGTCCCGAGGAGGAGGCCATTGAGAAGCTGTGGGACGCCATCCTCACCTCCGTCCGGGTCGCCGGAGACGGCAAGGCGGTGGAGCGCTGGAAGGAGCACCTGGACACCCTGCAAATTCGCATCGACAAGCTCAACGCCCTGCGTCTGGAGAGCCTCCACTACACCAACAGCCTGGGCACCGATCTCACCATCCGCCTGCCGGAGGACCACGTCTGGGGCGGCGGCGACGGCATGAGCAGGGCGGGCATCCATTTCATTGCCAATATGCCCACCGAGGAAATTTTTACCGCGCCTCTCAAAAACGGTATCGACGGCGTGGTCTACGCCTCCATGCCTCTGGTACTGAGCGGCGATCTGGTAAAGGACTTCCATTTTGTCATCCGGGAGGGCAAGATCGTCGAGGTCCACGCCCAGGTAGGCGAGGAGAAGCTGAAGGCGGAGACCACCCTGGACGAGGGCGCGTCCTACTTCGGCGAGGTGGCCCTGGTGCCCTACGACAGCCCCATCCGCAACCAGGAGCTGCTGTTCTACAACACCCTGTTCGATGAGAACGCCGCCTGCCACCTGGCCTTCGGCGAGGCCTACGCCGAGTGCATCAAGGGCGGCGAGAACATGTCCAAGGAGGAGCTGAAGGCCCACGGCCTCAACGACTCCATTACCCACGTGGACTTCATGGTGGGCACCGCCGACCTGTCCATCACCGGCAGGACCCGCGATGGGAAAGAGGTCCCCATTTTTGTGGACGGCAACTTCGCGCTGTAAGCGCCATATGTCAAAAAACGCGCCCTCCGGCTGAAAGCCGGAGGGCGCGTTTTTCCTATTCTCCCTTTACAGGGACGCTCAAGTTGTTTATAATGGGCGCATAAGATAAACACAGCGCCTCCGCATCCACTCCAACATAGAAAGGACAACGGATATGAAAGTTTTGATGATCAACGGCAGTCCCCGTCCCAACGGCAACACCGCTCTCGCGCTGGGCGAGATGGAGAAGATCTTTACCCAGGAGGGCATTGAAACGGAACTCCTCCATGTAGGGAACAAGGACATCCGCGGCTGTATCGCCTGTACCAAATGCCGCACCACCGGCAAGTGCGTCTTCGACGACCTGGTCAACGAGGCCGCCCCCAAGCTGGAGGCCTGCGACGGCCTGGTGGTGGGAAGCCCGGTATACTACGCCGCCGCCAACGCCACGCTGACGGCCTTCCTCACCCGGCTTTTCTACAGCACGGGCTTCAGCAAGTCCATGAAGGTGGGCGCCGCCGTAGTTGCCGCCCGGCGGGGCGGGCTGTCCGCCACCTTCGACGAGCTCAACAAGTTCTTTGCCATCTCCGGGATGCCCATCGCCTCCAGCCAGTACTGGAACAGCGTCCACGGCGCGGCCCCCGGCGAAGCCGCTCAGGACGCGGAGGGGATGCAGACCATGCGCACCCTGGCCCGGAACATGGTCTTCCTCATGCGGGGCATCGCCCTGGCGAAAGAGCAGTACGGCCTCCCGGAGAAGGAAGCTCCGGCGCACACCAACTTCATCCGGTAACAAAGCAGCGGGACGGGCTGAGTACTCAGCCCGTCCCGTCCATGATCTCCAACAGCCGCTGCAGCAAATGGTCCGCCGCGTAATAGGTAGTCTCGTAGCGCATGAAGTCCAGGGTCCGCCGGTCCCACATCAGCTTCAGCACCGGGTCGAACTCCTCGTCTCCGTCCCAGAACTGGAGCGTCACCGGGAAGAAGTCAAAAAGCGGGATGGTATAGGATACATCCCCTACCGTCCCCGGCGTGCCGCCCAGACGCTCACAGGCGGCGCGTAAAACCTCCGTCCGGTGGTTGAAGGCCCGGGCGCTGCCGTTGAAGAGGTTGCCGCCCATGTAAGTGGTCTTGGTCACGCCGTCCAGGTCGTTTACCCGGACGAACTCCCCGCTGAGACGGGCCCCCGGCTTGGAGCCGCACAGCACGTCATAGATGGTCATGACCTCGTTGAATCCGGCGTGGACCGCCTCCGGCATCCGCTCCACCCGGCCCGTCCCGCGGCTGATCCGGTAGTCTTGGGCCGCAAAGCGGAGGTAGATATAATCCCCGTCATGGGCCAGGCGGAATTTTTCAATGACGGACTCCTGGTCGTACTGGGGAAACTCTCCCTCCACCCGGTCGCGGGTGATGTCATAGTTGGATCTCCGTTCTTCCATACAAACCTCCAAAAAGGCCCGTGGGTCCAGCCCACGGGCCTTTCGTGCATTATTTGAAGGGATTCTCCCCGGGATAGGGCAGGGAGGCGGGCTGGTTATAGGCGATGTCCTGGATGCCCAGGTACTTGAACACCTCGAACAGCGCTTTGCCCCAGTGGCCGAAGGCCACCGCCCCGTGGTGGGGATACCGCTTGGCGATCAGCACGTGGCGGTAGAACCGGTCCATCTCGGGAATGCAGAAGGCGCCGATAGAACCGAAGCTCTCGCAGTCCACGTCCAGCACCGCGCCCTGGGCCACGTAGGCCTTCAGCTGGGTGTCCGCAGTGGACTGGAGGCGGAAGAAGGTAATGTCCCCTGCCTTGATGTTGCCCTCCAGAGTGCCCCGGGTGATATCGGGCTCCGGCAGGTCGGGTTCCAGGTCACGCTTCATGATGAGCTGATAGCCCATGTGGGGATTCTTCAGCAGGGAGCAGGCGGTGTTGCCGCAGTGGAAGCCCATGAAGGTCTCGTTCAGGCGGCAGTCGTACCTACCCTTGATGCCCTTATCATAGATAGACGCGGGCACCGTGTTGTTGATGTCCAGCAGGGTGGTGGGCGCGCCGGAAACGCACACGCCGATGTACTCGCTGAGGGCCCCGTAGATGTCCACCTCGCAGGACACCGGGACGCCCCGCGCCGCCAGGCGGCTGTTGACGTAGCAGGGCACGAACTTGAACTCCGTCTGGAAGGCGGGCCAGCACTTGTTGGCGAAGGCCACGTACTGCCGGGTGCCCTTATGCTCCTCGGCCCAATCCAGCAGGGTCAGCTCGTACTGAGCCAGCCGGGGCAGGATGCCGCCGTAGGGGTTGTTCCCGCCCAGCTCGGCCTCCATCTCGGCGATCTTGGCGGGGATGCGCCCGTCATTGGCGTGCTTGTTGTAGGCGACCAGCAGGTCCAGCTCGGAGTTCTCCTCCACCGCCACGCCCAGGTCGTACAGGGCCTTGATGGGGCCGTTGCAGGCCAGGAAGTCGTCGGGCCGGGGGCCGAAGGTGATGAGCTTGAGGCCCTTGAGGCCCAGGATGGCCCGGGCGATGGGCTCGAACTCCCGGATCTTCTCCGCCAGCTCCTCCGCCGTGCCCACGGGGTACTCGGGGATATAGGCCGTCTTCCCCCGCAGGCCCAGGTTGTAGGAGCAGTTGAGCATCCCGCAGTAGGCGTCGCCCCGCCCGTCGTGGAGATCCCCGTCACCCTCGGCGGCGGCCACGTACATGATGGGGCCGTGGAACCAATCGGCAATCAGCGTTTCGGGTGTCTCCGGGCCGAAGTTGCCCAGGAACACCACCAGGGCGTTGACCCCTTTGGCCTCCACGTCCCGGACGGCCTCCCTGGCTTGGACCTCGTTCTCCACGGTGACGGGACACTCGTAGAGGCCCTCGCCGTAAGCGGCCTTGAGGGCGGCCCGGCGGCGCTCGCTGAGAGCGGCGGGGAAGCAGGAACGGCTGACGGCGATGACGCCCAGCTTGACTTCGGGAATGTTGGTAACCATTATTTTTCCTCCTTAAAGATCGTTTCTAATGTCAATATTTTCTCCCGCAAGGCCCACATAGGCTCCCTGGGTAGCTTCATCGGAATCGGGGTGAGCCAGCAGCCACTTGTTCCGTGCCCACAGCCAGTTGTCCTCGTCAGTGATGGAGGTAATGGAGGGCTTGGCCTCGTTGGTCCCCTTAGGCAGCACCACCGACAATCGGAAACCATCGACTTCACTCACATGGCAGGGCGCGTAGTGCAGTGTGGTTGCATAGACCTCCACAGCCACCCCGGCGGGGACCCGGAATGCCTTGATGCAGGCGGTGTCCAGCTTGCCATCCGTGATCTCGTCCTGCTTCGCCAGCAGGAGAATGAACTCACCGGAACCGATATTGACCTCGCTGTCCCGGTGGTACTCCAGGCAGTTGAGCCTGGTGTTGCGGCCCCAGCACATGCCGATCTGGACCGGCATACCGCCGTAGGCGTTGTTCTGGAGCTGGCCGAAGATGGCGGTTGCTTCCAGGGTGGCAATGGACGGTTCGTAGGCCACGCCCGCTTCCGGCAGGGGGATGCGCTCCATGGCAGCCGTCAGCGCCGCCGTGTCATAGCCGGTCAGGACCTGACCGTAGGGCTTGAAAGAAGCGTCGTAAACGGATTTGATTTTCATAAAAGCCTCCCAAACAGTGCTTTACAGGCGGGATAAATCTGCCTGAATTGTTGGTAGCGTTCCTCGTAGAGTGCGGTTAGGGTCGGATCAGGCTCTATGGCATCCGATACGCTGACCAGTGCATCACAGGCAGCTTGTACAGTTGGGTACTGACCGGTGGCAACCATAGCGAGGATCGCCCCGCCGTAACCGGGACCCTGCTCGGTCGCCACGATGTCCAGGGGGATGCCCAGCACATTGGACATGATCTTTTTCCACAGCGGGGACTTGCTGCCGCCGCCGCAGATGTTGGAGCGGGGGATGTCCACCCCCAGGCTGCGGGCCACCTCGAAGCTGTCCCGGATGGCGAAGGCCACGCCCTCCAGGACAGCTTGCAGCATATCGGCGCGGGTGGTGTCCATGGTCAGGCCGATGAAGGTCCCCCGGGCGTTGGTATCGTTGATGGGACTGCGTTCCCCCATAAGGTAAGGCAGGAAGTAGACGTGGTTGTTCCCCAGCTTGTCCGGGGTGATCCGGGCCTGCTCGCCGGCATAGTCCTCCGTGCCGATGATCTCCTCCTGCCACCATTTGTTGCAGCTGGCGGCGGAGAGCATACAGCCCATGAGGTGATATCCGCCGTCGGCGTGGGCGAAGGAGTGGAGGGCGTTGTGGGGGTCCACGCCGAACTGGTCAGAGGAGATAAAGATGGTCCCGGAGGTGCCCAGGCTGATGTTGCACCCGCCCTTGCCCACGGTCCCGGTCCCCACGGCGGCGGCAGCGTTGTCGCCCGCGCCGGCACAGACCACAACGGACTCCGGCAATCCCAAGGTTTTGGCGATTTCCGGCAGCAACGTCCCTACCGGCGCCCAGCTCTCATAGAGCCTTGGGAGCTGGTTTTCCGTCACGCCGCAGATCCCGCACATCTCCTTGGACCAGCATTTATGCTCCACATCCAGCAGGAGCGTCCCGGAGGCATCGGAGTAGTCCGTAGCATGAACGCCGGTGAGATGGTAGACCAGATAGTCCTTGGGTAACATGATCTTCTCGATCTTTGCGAACAGTTCCGGCTCATTTGCTCTCATCCACAGCAGCTTCGGGGCGGTGAAGCCCGCGAAGGCGATGTTGGCGGTGTACTGGCTCAGCTTATCCCGGCCAACCGCCTCGTTGAGGTAGTCCACCTCTTTTGCGGTGCGTCCATCGTTCCAGAGGATGGCCAGACGCAGGACGCTGTCCGCTCCGTCCAGGGCCACCAGCCCGTGCATCTGTCCGCCGCAGCCGATACCCTTCACTTCGTTGGCATCAAAACCCGACAGCAATTCCGGCACGCCCTCCAGCACCGCACTCCACCAATGGGCGGGGTCCTGCTCGCTCCAGCCGGGGCGGGGAAAGGCGAGAGGGTAGTCCCTGGTGACCGTGTTTCTGACCTGACCAGCCTCGTCTACCAGCAGCAGCTTGCAGGCCGAGGTCCCCAGGTCGATTCCAATATATAGCATAGCGCCCTCCTTACAATGTAATTTCTACCTGAACCCTGCTCCCAGCGGGGAACAGAGGAACCCTATCGCCTTCCATAGTCTGACCATTCGCCGTCATAGACCGCATTCCGGTCTGACGGATATGGATATGGTACTCCGAGCCTCGGAACTGGCGATGAACCGTCAGATCCTGCAGCTCGTCCGGCAGGCAGGGGACGATCCGTAGCCCGTCATAGTCCGGCTGAATACCTAAAATCGCCTGGCTGATGGACACGAAGGTCCAGGATGCCGTGCCGGTGAGCCAGCTGTTCCTGGCGTGGCCCGGCTCTCCGGAGGCCCGTCCCGTCACCGTTTGGGAGTAGACGTAAGGCTCCGTTTCGTGGATCTCGCTCTTCTCCTCCAGGTAGGCGGGACAGATGCGCCTGTAAACATCGAACGCCTCGTTCCCCCGGCCCAGGACCGCCTCGCCGCAGACGATCCAGGGGTTGTTGTGGCAGAACACGGAGCCGTTCTCCTTGAAGCCCGGCGGATAGGAGGAAATTTCCCCCAACTCCAGATGGTACTCGGTGTAACAGGGAGCCAGCAGTTCCACGCCGTATTTCCCCAGCAGACGCGCCCTGGTGGAATCCAGGGCTTTCTTCATCTCGCCGGTTTCCTTGCCGATACCCGCCAGGGTGCAAAAGCCTTGCGGCTCAATGTAGATCTGCCCCTCACTACACTCGCGGCTGCCAACTTTTTTCCCGGCGGCATCGTAGGCCCGCAGGAACCACTCGCCGTCCCAGCCGTCTGTCAGGACAGCCTTTTCCATGTCTGCCACGGCTTTTTCTACCGCCCCTGCTTCCTCCGTCAGCCCGATCTGGCGGCACAGGGCGGCATACTCCCCGCCGTACTTGACGAACATGCCGGCGATGAATACCGACTCCGCCACCGGCCCCTCGCTGGGGCCGAAGGTCTGGAAGCTCTCCCCCGGCTCGGCAGAGAAGCAGTTGAGGTTCAGGCAGTCGTTCCAGTCCGCCCGACCGATGAGGGGCAGCTTGTGGGGACCCAGGTGCGTCATGGTGAATTGAACGCTGCGGCGGATATGCTCCAGCAGAGGCGCCTCGCTGCCAGGCTTGTTGTCGAAAGGGGTGGGGTGGTCCAGAATTGAAAAATCTCCGGTTTCCTTGATATAGGCGCACACCGCGCCCACCAGCCACAGGGGATCGTCATTGAAGCCTCCGCCGATGTCGTTGTTGCCCCGCTTGGTGAGGGGTTGGTATTGGTGGTAGGTGGAGCCATCGGAGAACTGGATGGATGCGATGTCGATGATCCGCTCCCGGGCCCGGTCGGGGATAATGTGCATGAAGCCATAGAGATCCTGGCAGGAATCCCGGAACCCCATACCCCTTCCCACACCGCTCTCATAGTAGGAGGCGGAGCGGCTCATGTTGAAGGTCACCATGCACTGGTACTGGTGCCAGATGTTCACCATCCGGTCCAGCTTTTCGTCCCCGGACTGAAGCTGGAACTTGCCCAGAAGCTTGCCCCAGTAGGCGGCAAGGGCCTGTTTTGCCGCCTCTACCGCTTCGCCGGAGGCGAATTTTTTCATTACTCGATGGGCGGCATCTTTGCGGATGACACCGGGGGCAATGAACTTCCGCTCCCTGGGATTCTGTCCGTACCCCAGTACGAAGGTACACCGCCAGGACTGCCCAGGCTCCAGTGTCACATCCAGCCGGTGGCAGGCAATAGGGTACCAGCCTACCCGCAGGGAACCGCCGGAGGTCCCCTCCCGCACCATCTGCGGGTCCGCCCAGGTCCCCATGTGGCCCAGAAAGGAGTTTCGATCTGTGTCGAAGCCCTGGGCGGGAACATTAACGCCGTAATAAGCATAATGGTCCCGGCGTTCCCGATACTCAGTCTTGTGGTAAATGACGCCTGGCTCCACCTCGGACTCTGCAATGTTCAGGTTCCGTTGGAAATTCTCTCCATCACTCACCGCGTTCCACAGGCACCACTCCACGCAGCCATAGACTTGGAGGGTTTTAGCTTCGCCGCCTTGGTTGATCAGTTTCAGGTCGTGGAGTTCGCATGTCTCCCCCAGCGGAACAAAACAGGTCAGCTCCGCCCGCAGGCCGTCCTTCTCGCTGTCGAATACGGTATACCCCAGGCCGTGGCGGCATTGATAGGAATCCAGCGGAGTGCGGGTGGGAAGAAAGCCGGGATTCCATGCAGACTTCCCTTTTTCCCTAATGTAGTAGAAGCGCCCTCCCTCATCGGCAGGAACGCTGTGGTAGCGGTACCGCAGCAGCCGCTGGAGTTTAGCATCCCGGTAGAAACAGTAGCCGCCCATGGTATTGGAGATCAGTCCGAAAAAATCCTCATTACCCAGGTAATTGATCCAGGGCAGAGGTGTTGCAGGGGTGTCGATGACATATTCCTTCCGCATATCATCGAAGTGTCCAAATTGCATAAATCGTATCCTCCTCAATAAATTAAACGTTTTCTCTGTTAAGAATATTATATAGCAGGTACAGAAGAAAAATCAATTCTGCAAAATGCCCAAAAATCAAGGCATGTTAATTAGCGGTATCGCCGAAATTCTGCGAAAATGCAAAATAGGAATTGACGATTCCGCCATGTTGTTGTATAACGATAAAGAAAACGTTTTATTTCCTTGGTGACAGAAAGGTGGGATACGCCATCGTTACGATCAAAACGATCTCCGAAGCCTGCGGCCTGTCCATTGCCGCTGTTTCGAAGGCCCTTAACGGACAGCCAGGTATCAGCCAGGAGAAGGCCGCCATGGTCCGCAGGACTGCCCAGGAGATGGGTTACTATCCCAATGCGGCTGCTCAGACGCTGAAAACCAAGCGGAGCTTTAATATTGGCATCCTGTTTCAGAACAGACTGGCCCATGAATATTTTTCTCTGATCCTGGAGTCCGTCCGGCAGACGGCAGAAGAGAAAAATTATGATATAACTTTCCTGGGTAACCGGCACAGTCCGGGGATGAGCTACTATGAGCATGCCATGTACCGCCAGTGTGATGGCGTGATCATCGCTCAAGGCAATTTTGAATTTGATGGCTTGCGGCGGCTGACAGAAAGCGATATCCCGGTGGTTTCCGTGGAGCAGGCATTCACTGGCCGCACCGTTGTCATGAGTGATAACGTGGGCAGTATGGAGGAGATCGTCCGCTATCTTCATGGTCTGGGCTACCGGCGGCTGGCGTTCATCCACGGCGAGATGGGCGATGTGACACGGGCCCGGCTGACTGGGTTTCACCGGGGCTGCCGCGCCTGTGGCATTGAGATACCGGATCATTGGGTGATCGCCGCCCGGTTCCACGAACCGGAGGATTCTATCCGGGCTACCCGGCAGCTGATGGGAGAAAAAACGCCGCCGGATTGCATTCTCTATCCGGATGATATTTCCTGCATCAGCGGCGTTGCCGCCGCCCAGGGTCTGGGACTGTCCGTTCCGAGGGATATCAGCTGTTTCGGCTTCGATGGTATCCGGCTGGCCTCTGTCATGACCCCCAGCATTGCCACCTACCGGCAAAACGCCCAGGACATCGGACGACACGCGGCAAATGAGCTGATCGCCGCCATCGAGGACCCCAAGTGCTACGTTCCCCGTGTGATCACTGTTCCCGGCGAGATACAGCCCGGCGGGAGCATTCGAGACTTGACCATATTATAACCATTGAAAAGGGAGTGATCTATTTGCATTTTTCCACAGAATATGCCAGGACACAGACAACAACAGCTTATGAACGCATTACCAAAGCTTTCGGTAAGCAGGAGGGAGTGTTGGATGCGGAGTTTTTCTCCGGAGGACGAAAAGCCGCTCTTGGTTTTGGGAGACTGCCTTTCGCGGCGCCCCTGTGCGCGCGGCTGATGAGTCGTCCCGCCGTGGCGGCATACCTGTCCCGGTTTTCCGGCAGTCAACTGTTCTGGCTGGAGGAGGAGACCGGCAGGGTATGTCATATGACGGAAGCCGGGGAGCAGGCCGTACCGGAGGATGTGGCGGCAGAGATCCTGGCGGTCTATCACCGGGTGATGTCCGGTCCCGGACAGCTCAACGAGAGGGGGGAGCTGCTGCTGGATCTGAAAGCCTGCCCGGTGGGGCCCCACTATCCGGTGAATCTACTGCTGGGCAGCCGGGCCGGATATCCCTATCCGCTCTGCACAACGCCCAAAAGCGTACTGGACGCATTAGGCCGGGGTTCCTTCCGTGGAACTGGTGGTACACAGGTCCTGGCTACCCGCTGCACGCTCCAGCTGGAGGAAAATGGCGAACCGGCCAACCGGCAGTTCTATCTGGTGGAGGACGGGAAGCAGATATTTTATTCCGCCAACGTGGAGGAAAACGTGGCCGCCGCTCACTGCCTCCACTCCCAGAACCGCTCGATCATTACATATGAAACAGCCTGCGGCCTGACCATCCGCCGCACCATCTTCCTCCTGCCCCAGGAGCCGGGGATGCCCAACGCCGTGGAAGCCCAGCGGGTAGAGATCGAGAATCACTCGGGCCGGGACCGGAGAATGAGTATCATTATGACCGGCGTGTTCGGCGTAGGCGCACCCCTGAATATCGCAAACGACGTGGTCTGCGTCAACATAGTCCATGAAAGCGCAGCGTACTATGACGGCGGCCTCCCCGCTGCCCTCGCCGTACACTTCAAACCCTCGGGAGAGCAGTCGGCCCAGCGGTTCGCCGCCCTGCTGTGCCGTGGGGAGTACATGGACAGCTTCTGCACCAGCCTCTCCGATTTCGTCGGCTGCGGGACCTTAGAGCATCCGGAGCTGATCGCCCATCTGCCCAGCCGTTACAGCCGCAAGAATGCCCCATTTTTCGCGCTAGAGAAAACGTTTAACAATTTAGCTGGAGAAACCATATCGGTAGACGGGTTTGTGGGAATGCTGGAAGAAGACGCACAGGCGGCGGATTCCTTAGATGAGGCCCTTTTCTGTCTGCTGAAGAAGTATAAAGATTCTTCAGCTCTGAAGGAAACCTTCCAATCGGTAGTGGATTTTTGGGAACGCTATCCGGCCTACTTACAGCCGGAAACCGGGGACAGCCGGTTTGACGCATATGTGGGACACAATCTGCCCTTCCAGGTGCTTTACCAGACCTACGTTTCCCGCGCTTTTGCATGGACCCAGAAGTCCTACCGGGAAACCGGCTTCCGGGAGATCCAGGATATCTACGCCTCCATGTACTATCTCAGCGCCATGGGGGAGAACGGCCTCATTAAGGAACTGCTCTCCAACTGGATCCGCAGCGTGTTCCGCATGGGCTACGCCTACCACGACTTCACCTTCCAGGGCAAGGAACCCGGTGACTGCTCCGATGACCAGCTCTGGCTGGTGCAGGCGGTGTACCGGTATGTGAAGCTCACGGGCGACATCGGGTTTTTGCTGGAGGAGTACCCCATTGCCGGAGAGGAGGCCAAGCGGCCCCTCTGGGAGACGCTGATGGCGATTCTGACATACAGCGGCAATATTTCCGTGGGCATCCACGGCCTTCCCCTGCTGGACAAGGCGGACTGGAACGACACCCTGCGTCTGGACAAAGAGGTCATGAAGGGTCCCGAGAAGGAGCGGCGCTACTGGGAGCAGCTGGAGAAGAAAAACCAGAAATACGGCGTCCCCCTGGAGAACACCCTGTGCGAGAGCGTCATGAATGCCTGCCTGCTGCGCATCGCGGCGGACGAAGTGTCCGAGATGGCTGCGCTGACCGGCAAGGCCGCGGATGGCAAGACCGCTGCCGCACTTTCCCGGCGTATTTACAGCAGTATGCAGGAGAACGCCTGGAAGGGTGACTTCTTCGCCCGCTGCCTTATCAACGACGGACGGCCCTACACCTACCTAGGCGCAGGCGGTGACGGCCTGAGTCTGGATCCGGCTATCAACGGTAGCTACTATCTCAATTCCTACAGCTGGTCCATCCTGGCTGGTGTGGCCTCCGAGAAACAGATCGAGGTCATGCTCCACAATGTGGAAAAGTATCTGAAAACCAATGCCGGCCTGAAGCTCTGTACCCTGGTGGACTATGAGAAGCTGGGGGTCAACACCGCCACGGCCATCTACTTCCCCGGCGACCGGGAGAACGGCGGCGTCTTCAAACACGCAGCCATGATGGCAGCGGCAGCCTCCCTGAAAGCGGCCAAAACCGTGAAGGATGAGGCCCTGGCAAAACGTCTGGCGGAGCTGGCCTGGTTCATGATCGACCGCACCCTTCCCTATACCGCCATGGACGATCCCTTCCGGCTCAAGGGCAATCCCCGGTTCTGCACCCAGTATAACAACAGCGAGACCGGCGAGAACATCGGTCCCATGCTCTCCGGCACGGCCTCCTGGCTGACGCTGGCGGTGTATGAGTTCCTGGGGCTGGGGGAAAACGCGGAGACGATCCCCACCGCGCCGGTGCTGAGGCCGGGTCAGACGGCCACCGGTTACACCTTGCGTTGGGCTGATACCCTGTTAAAGGTTCAGATAGAGAGCGATGGGACCCGCTTCCGGGCTGGTGAGGGGACGACGTATCTCCTGGATGGTGTTCCCGTATCTGGAGAGGCCCCCAGGCCCATGGATGGCGGCACACACCTCCTGACCATCCAGTTATGAGCGGCTGACAGAGGTCTTTATAGTAAGATTTGAAAGGAGAGGTGCCTATCAGCTTATTTTTTGCAGCGCAAAGAAAACGTTTAATACTCGGCAGGCGGCATATGCCGCCTGCTGCTGGGGAGTACTCCCCAGCAGCACAAAAAGAGAATTGGAGGGATGCACATGCCAACAGCGACACTGGCTCAAGCAAATGCAAAGACCCGCGCGAACCCGGTATACATTGTCCACCGGATCGCCATCCTCCTGGCCTGCGCGGCCATTTTCTACCCCGGCTTCAACCCTGGGCGAATCACCACCGCCATCAACCGCAACGTCTCCCTGTTCACGGCCTGTATCTCCTATAACTCCCTGGTAAGCGAGCTTCAGCGGCCCCTGGCCAGAGGGTGGGTGCAGTCCAGCACCTTTGTACTGGTGATGATCGCCAGCATCATTCTGGTACTGGGCATCGTCCTTGCCGCCATCGGTGGGTGCATGTCCGTGGGCAACACCCGGATGCAGCGCAAGGGACTGATTTTCCCTCTCGCCGGCTCCATTGTCATGGCTGGCGGTCTGGGCGGCATTTTCATGGCTCACGCCCAGATCGTGACAGCCGCTAATGACCGGGTTCCTGCCAACTCCGCCTCCGGCTTCTGGCTGTATGCCGTACTGGCGGCGGTGATCCTGCTGACCACCCTGCTCCAGCTGGCGTCCGGTAAGGGCGTGGAGCTGGAAGAGAAAATGGAGATGAAGGAAAAGTACAAGATTTTCCTCATGTTCCTGCCCATCCTGGCGCTGGCCTTCGTGTTCTCCTACCTGCCCCTGTGGGGTTGGCGGTACGCCTTTTTCGACTACAAGGCGGGCGGTGAGCTGACGGCGGAGAATTTCGTGGGCTTCCGGTGGTTCACCTACCTGTTCCAAAGTGACGCTACCCGCGCCGACATCCTGCGCGTCATCAAGAACACCCTGTGCCTGAGCGGCATCGGCATCATCACCAGCTGGCTGCCCATGGCCTTCGCCATCTTCCTGACACAGGTGCGCAGCAAGCGGTTCCGCCGTTTGGTGCAGACCTTCACCACAGTCCCCAACTTCCTGGGCTGGGTCATTATCTACGCCGTGGCTCTGGCCATTTTCTCCACCGACGGTTTCGTCAACACGTTCCTTAACAACATCCTGCATATCACCGCCGATGCCAACTACCTGATGGACAGCAGCCATATGTGGCTGAAGATGTGGCTGTGGGGCACATGGAAGGGCCTGGGCTGGAGCGCCATCATCTATATCTCCTCCATCACCGGCATCGACCCCACCCTCTACGAGGCGGCCACCGTGGACGGCGCGGGCCGGTTCCAGCAGATGTGGCATGTCACCGTGCCCCAGCTCAGCTCCACCTTCTTTGTCATGCTGCTGATGAGCATCGCCAACGTCCTCTCCAACGGCATGGAGCAGTACCTGGTGTTCTCCAACGCCATGAACCGGCAGAGTATCGAGGTGCTGGACCTGTACGTGTATAACCTGGGTATCGTCAACGGTCAGATCCCGCTGTCTACCATGGTGGGTATGTGCAAGTCCATCATCAGCGTGGCCCTGCTCTTCATCGCCAACACTGCGTCCAAGAAAATGCGCGGCGAGAGTATCATTTAAGGAGGCGGCGACATGGGAAATAACTTTTACCGCAAGACTGCGGGAGATACCATCTTCAATGTGGTGAACATCGTCGTTTTTACATTGTTCACCATCCTGTGTATCTTCCCCTTCTACTACCTGTTCATCAACACCATTTCCGACAACGCCCTGGTAGGGGCTAACGCCATCACCCTGCTGCCCAAGGGGATCCACTTTGGCAACTACGTGGCCTTAAAGGACGTGCAGGACTTCGGCAACGCCGTCATGGTCACCGTCAGCCGCACTATCCTGGCCACGGCCCTGATGGTCCTCTGCTCCGCCTTCGCCGGATATCTGACCACAAAGCGGGAGATGTGGAACCGCAGTTTCTGGTACCGGGCACTGGTCATCACCATGTACTTCAACGCCGGCACCATTCCCTGGTACCTGAACATGCTTGGCCTGGGCCTGACAGACAACTACCTGGGCTACATCATCCCCGCCATCGTGGCCCCTTACAACATCATCCTGGTGAAGACCTACATCGAGTCCATCCCCGCTTCCCTGGAGGAGAGTGCCACCATCGACGGAGCCACCACCATGCAGGTGTTTATCAAGATCATCCTGCCCCTGTCCAAGCCTATCCTGGCTACCATCGCCGTGTTCGGCGCGGTGGGCAACTGGAACAGCTTGCAGGACTCCCTGATCCTCATGTCCAACTCTCCGGGATTGTATACCATGCAACACCGGTTATGGGTGTACCTCAACAGCTCCTCCAACCTGGCGGCGGCGATGTCCGGCGGCGGCGCGGTAACGACAGGTATGCTCAACAACAAGGTCATCAAATACACCATTTCCATGGTCACTGTCATCCCTATCATGCTGGTGTATCCGTTCATGCAGCGGTACTTTGAAGAAGGCATGATGCTGGGCGCGGTGAAAGGATAAAAACTAATTTCAGAAAGGAAACCAATCACATGAAAAAGACGCACACTCGTATTCTCGCTCTGCTGCTGAGTATGGTCATGACGCTCAGCCTCCTGACCGCCTGCGGTGGGAACCCCAGCACTCCTAGTAATACCGACACACCCGCTTCCCCGGACAGTCAGGGCAGCGCCGCCGATCCGGCTGACGATCCCCTGCTGAACAACGAAGAAACCATCAACCTGACTGTGTTCAGCCAGACCGCCAACTGGTCCGGCGCTCAGACCGGCTGGGGCGCTACCCTGCTAAAGGACAAATTCAACATCGAGCTGACCATCATCCCCGACACCAACGGCGCCTATCAGACCCGTATGGAGAGCAAAAACCTGGGCGACATCATCATCTGGGGCAGCAACGGCGAGGAGTACGCCGCCGCCGTGAACCAGGGCCTGCTCTTCGACTGGGACGAGGAGGATCTCCTCACCACCTATGGTGACTACATCTCCAGCAACCTCCCTGACGGAATCGCCGCCAACAAGGCCATCAACGCCGACGGCAAGGTCTACGGCATCGGCAACGGGATCACCAACCAGAAGGGCCAGCACGACACCTTCATCTACGACTGGGGCATCCGTTGGGACCTCTATGAGCAGTTGGGCCACCCCGAGGTCAAAAACCTGGACGACCTCGCCGACGTACTGGGCCAGATGAAGGAACTCTGCCCCACTGGCGACGATGGCAGGCCCACCTACGCGGTGAGCATCTGGCCCGACTGGGACGGCGAGATGGTCATGTACGTCAAGGGCTTGGCCAGCGCCTACTACGGCTATGACGGCGACTGCATCGGCATGGGTCTGTACGACGGCGAGACTGGCAAGTTCTACCCCAGTCTGGAGGAGAACGGACCCTATCTCAACGCGCTGAAATTCCTCAACAAGCTCTATCAGAGGGGCCTGGTGGACCCGGACTCCATGACCCAGACCTACGACCAGATGATGCCCAAGATGCAGAAGGGCAACTGCCTGTTCTCTATCTTTGACTATGCCGGCAGCAACCTCTACAACACCCCCGAGCACATGACGGATACGGGGGACAAGGTTGGCTCCATCATGCGGCCCCTGGTTCCGACGGAGGCCAAGCCCATCGTTTACGGCCTCAGCACCGGCGGCAATACCCGCATCTGGTCCATCGGCAACAACTCCATGTATCCCGAGAAGTGCATGCAACTCATCAACTGGCTCTACACCCCGGAGGGCGGCATGACCACCTGGTACGGCATCAAGGGACTCATGTGGGATTACGACGAAAACGGCAATATCTACTTCACCGAGCTGGGCCAGATGTGCGCCAACGACCCCTCCTATGACCTGACGGGCGTGGAGTGGACCAGCCCCGACACCGGCAAGACCTACACCCTGGAGGGCACCTTCAACGACGGCCTCATCCAGGCCAACAATACCACCTGGGCCCAGGGCGCGGTCAACCCCGACTCCAACGGGGAGCGCTACCACAAGCTCACCTGGGCCAGCCAGATGGGCGAGCCGAAAAACGACGCGGATTCCGACTGGCGCACTGTCACCGGCGCGGAAGGTACCCAGTCCTACATGGAGACCACTGCGTACAAGGTGTTCCCTGCCGCGCCCAACTTCTCCGTGGAGGAGAAAACCCCCGAGCTGCAGCTGAAGTGGGACCAGTGCAAGGAGTGCATCAAAAACGGATCCTGGAAAGCGATGTATGCCGCCAGCGACGCGGAGTTCAGCGCCCTGGTGGAGGAGATGCGCACGTCCGCCAGTGCCTACGGCTACCAGGATTGCATCGACTGGTGCCAGGAGCAGGCCGCGATCCGCTTCGCCGCTCAAGAGAACTGATTTACCAATAGATTTTTCCCCGGACCGCCGCTCCGGCGGCGGTCCGGGGGCGACCCCAAACAATAAAAAGGAGGCTCCCGCTATGAAGCTGCGCATTGACTCGCCTTTTATCCAAACGGGCATCAAGATCACCAATCTGCTGATTCTCAACCTCTTCTGGGGCATCGGCTGCGTCCCCATTGTCACCATCGGGACCTCCACCATCGCGGCGTTCACCGTGACGCTGAAAATGACCGAGGGCCGGGAGGGGCTGAGTATGACTGTCCAGTTCTGGTCCGCTTATGTGAAGAACCTCAAACACGGCATACCCTTGACGCTCATCCTCCTGGCGGGGATTTGGAGCGTGTGGATAGACTGGCAGATCTTCGACAAGGTCGAAGGCAATCCCATTGGGTTTCTGATCCTGGCTTTGGTGGTGATCTTCCTGCTGCTGGTTCACTTCCTGTTTGTCTTTCCTTTGGAGGCCCGGTATGACAACCGGCTCTTAATGAATCTCTCCAACGCCCGGAAGCTCTTTATCCGCTACGCCGGACGGAGCCTGGGGCTGGTGGGGATATTGTTCCTGCAATTTTTGCTGTTTACTCAGGTGAACACCATTCTGATCTTCGCGGGCTTCTTCTGCCTGCCGATATTGATGATCTACACCGCCAGTCAGATTGCCATGCCAATATTCCGGCAGGTGGAGAAAACTGGCGGCGCGCCGGAAGAATTTGAGATTACCAGTGATTTGTATTAAAGCGGACGAATATGCCCCCGGTGGAGGGGCTTACCATAAACTTTATGAAACAACCCTTTTTGATTGGAGGTAATGCGATTGGAAAAGCAGGTGTATAACCCCTATTTGCCGCTGGGAACCTGCATCCCGGACGGCGAACCCCACGTATTTGGTGACAGGCTCTATGTTTATGGATCCCATGATCAAGAGGGCGGTTCCTCCTTCTGCGTACTGGACTATGAGTGCTGGAGTACGCCGGTGGATGATCTGACGTCGTGGCGGTGTGAGGGGACGATCTACCGGGCGGAGCAGGATCCGGATTACGGGACCATGGATAAAGTCATGTACGCTCCCGACGTAGTTCGGGGAACGGACGGACGTTACTATCTTTATTACGCAATGGCGGGAGGGAAGCGGTTCACCGGCCCTATCCATGTGGCGGTGTGCGACACGCCGGCAGGAAAGTACGAATACTACGGCTCTGTGCGCACGCCGGACGGAAAAGAGATGGAAAAATACATTACCTTCGACCCCGGCATCCTCAATGACAACGGGCGCATCTGGCTGTACTACGGCTGGGCCTTGTCCACGCCGCCGGAAGAAATCCCGGATCCGGAGGAACGTATGCGCTTGCAAACACAGGTATTCGGCAAAACAAGGGAGGAACTGACAGCCCAGCCGGAGTGCTATATGGGCGCTAACGCCGTGGTGCTGGCGGACGATATGCTCACTATTCTAAACGAACCTGTCCGCATAGTTCCGGGGCCCTGGGAGGCTGTGGGGACATCTTTTGAGGGGCACGCCTTTTTTGAGGCCAGCTCCATGCGGAAAGTCCGGGATACCTATTATTTCATCTACTCCTCCCAGCACAGCCATGAGCTCTGCTATGCAGTCAGTAAGTACCCGGATCGGGATTTTGTCTATGGCGGGACCATCATCTCCAACGGCGACATCGGGTATCAGGGCCGCGCCCCGGAGGACCGGCTGGCTACTACCGGGAACAATCACGGTAGTATCGTAGAGATAAAAGGTCAGTGGTATATCTTTTACCACCGCCAGACCCATAAAACCATCTTCAGCCGTCAGGGGTGCGCCGAGCCCATTCAAATCCTGCCCGACGGCAGCATTCTCCAGGTAGAGATGACCATCTGTGGACTGAACGGTGGGCCTCTGGAAGCCCAGGGGGAGTATCCAGCGCCGATTTGCTGCAATCTGACCAATAGTCGGATGCCCCAGCAGGGACTGGAACCTATTACCGTGTCCCTGCCGCATGTCACAAATTGCAGGGAGTGCCGCTATATCGCGGAAATCAATAGTGGTACAGTCATCGGCTACAAGTATTTCCGCTTCGATGGAAAACACAGATTGAATCTGCGGCTGCGGGGAGAGGCTGAGGGAACCATCTATGCGGCGGCTGGAGAGATAGAGCTGGGCTGTATCCCAGTTTCCCCGTCTGCAGATTGGAGGGAGGCTGCGATATCTTTCGACGTGCAGGGTGTCCACCCGCTGTACTTCCGCTTTGAGGGGACGGGGCAGTTGGATATAGAACGGTTTGCGTTTGAAAAGACGATTTAAGAAACGAGGTAATACTATGAAATTTACAACCGACGGCAGCGCATTGCTGTGCATCCATCAGGGGGAGAAACTCCGTATCGAACCTTGGGGACGGGATTCCCTGCGGGTACGGGCCACGATGCTTCCTGACTTTTCCGGACGGGACTGGGCGTTGACAGAGGACGTGGAAAAGGGCGAGGCCCGGATCACAGTGGAGGAAGTGGACCACTGGGTGGGCGACGGCTCCATTGACAAACGGGAGCTGGCAGCCATCGTCAATGGCCGGATGAAGGCCGTAGTGAACCATGCGGGCGTGATCTCCTTTTATCGGGACGATACACTCTTCCTTCGGGAGTATTTCCGCTCCTATGACGGCACGATCTCCCGGGAGAGCCGCTGTTTGAAGGTGGTAAACCGGGAGTGGAAGGGCATCACCGGCGGCAGTGAGTATTCTTTGAATGTCAAATTTGAGAGCAATAAAGGCGAGAAAATCTTCGGTATGGGCCAGTACCAGCAGGAGTGCATGGATCTGAAGGGCTGTGTCCTGGAGCTGGCCCAGCGCAATTCTCAGATATCCATTCCCTTTGCTGTCTCCTCCCTGGGGTATGGCTTCCTGTGGAACAATCCGGCAGTGGGGCGGGTGACCTTCGGCAGGAATTACTATGAATGGATCGCCCAGTCCACCCATGAGATGGACTACTGGATCACTGCCGCCGATACGCCCAAGGCAATTTTGGAGAATTACACCGCTGTCACCGGTCGAGCCGGGATATTCCCGGAGGATTTGATGGGCCTGTGGCAGTGCAAACTGCGCTACCGCACCCAGGATGAGGTGCTGGAGGTGGCCCGGAGGTATCAGGCGGAAGGAATTAAGATCGACCAGATCGTCATCGACTTCTTTCACTGGACCGTCCAGGGCGATTGGAAATTTGACAAGACCTACTGGCCCGATCCCAAGGCTATGGTGGATGAACTGCACGCCATGGGTGTCAAGGTGATCGTGTCCGTATGGCCATCGGTAGACCGCCGGAGCGAGAATTTCTATCCCATGCTGGAGCGGGGCCTGCTCATGCGCACCGAGCGGGGCGCACTGCAAACTTACGACTATCAGGGGGACTGCGTGGAGATCGACGCTTTCAATCCGGAAGCCAGAAAATATGTCTGGGAGGTCTGCAAGCGGAACTACTACGACCTTGGCATCGACGCCTTCTGGCTGGACAACTCCGAGCCGGATCTGGGCGTGTACGACTTCGACCACTACCGCTACTGCGCCGGCCCCGCTCTGAGTGTCAGCAACCTGTATCCCCAGATGTTCAGCCGGGCCTTCTACGATGAGATGAGCAGGCTCCAGAATGCCCCGGTGGTGAATCTGCTGCGGTGCGGCTGGGCCGGGTCCCAGAAATACGGCAACGTTATCTGGTCCGGGGATGTACCCAGCACCTTCGAGGCGTTTGCCGACCAGCTTCAATGCGGCTTGAATATGGGTCTTGCCGGTATCCCCTGGTGGACCACCGACATCGGCGGCTTCATGACCGACGACGTGAACGACCCGGACTTCCGGCAGCTGCTGATCCGGTGGTATCAGTTCGCAGTGTATTCCCCGGTGCTGAGAATGCACGGGGACCGCGGGCCTTACAACATTCCGCCGCTGGATGAGCGGGACTGGGGCGGCGGCTATCTCCACACCGGCCAGCCCAATGAGCTGTGGAGCTACGGCGAGGAGAACTACGCCATTATGCGGAAATATTATGACCTTCGCATTGCTATGCACGACTATATCAAGTCCCTGTACGCCGAGGCCAGCGAGAACGGTTCTCCCTTGCTGCGGGCCATGTTCTATGAGTTCCCAGAAGACGGGAAGTGTTGGGAGCTTCAGGATCAGTACATGTTCGGGGCAAAGTATCTTGTTGCGCCTGTCCTGCGGCTAAACCAGTTTTGCCGGGAGGTCTATCTGCCCGCGGGCAGCTGGAAGCTGACTTCCACCGGCGAGGTGTTCCAGGGTGGACAGACGGTGACAGTGGATGCGCCCATCGACTATATGCCGGTATTTGAGAGGATGTTATGATACGAATCGGAATCGACTATTACCCCGAGCAGTGGGACCGCGCCCTCTGGGAGGAGGACGCGGTCCGGATGAGGGCCCTGGGGGCTCATGTGATCCGGCTGGGAGAGTTTGCCTGGAGCCGGATGGAACCGAAGGACGGCGTATTTGATTTTACGTGGCTGGACGACGCCATTGAGATCATCAGCCGCCAGGGGATGCAGGTGATTCTTGGTACGCCGACCAACTGCGCGCCGCTGTGGCTGTATCAGGAGCATCAGGATACTATCCAATGGGGCCGGGATGGCAGGCCCACAGACCTTGGCATCCGGGGACACCGCTGTATGGTCAGCCCCACCTTCCGGCAGTACGCCGGAAGAATCGTAGAGGAGATGTCCAGGCGGTACGCCGGGAGGCCGGAGGTCTTCGCCTGGCAGCTGGACAACGAGCTGGAGAACAACCACTGCACCTGCCCCGCCTGCCGCTCGGCGTTCCGGGACTGGCTGCGGGAGAAGTACGTAACCTTGGATAGCCTCAACAGAGCCTGGGGAAATATGGTCTGGAGCGGTGAGGTCAGCGATTGGGAGCAGATCCAGCCCCTGCTGGCCCCGGAGTGTCTGCCCCGGTGGCATAACCCGGCCTGTCTGCTGGACTATGAGCGGTTCGGCGCGGACTGTACGGCGGATTATGTTCGGTTCCAGAGCGGGATCATCCGCCGGTACGATTCCCAAGCCGTCATTACCACCAATGCCTGCATCCCGGCCAACATGCCGGATTTCCACAAGGAATTTGCAGAGCTGGATGTAGCCGCCTACGATGACTACCCGCCCGTCCGCCTGCCGGAGGACGCTGAGGAGCTGTATTCCAACGCCTTTGTGCTGGACTTCGTGCGGGGCTTCAAGCAGAAGAATTTCTGGATCCTGGAGCAGTTCGCGGGCCACATGGGCTGCTGGCCTCCCATCTCCCCCACGCCGGAGCCGGAGATGCTGTCGGGCTACGCCCTGCAAGCCGTGGCCCACGGGGCGGATCTGCTCAGCTTCTTCCGCTGGCGCACCGCCTGCACCGGGGCGGAGATGTTCTGCCACGGCATTTTGGATCATTCCAACGTCCCCAACCGCCGCCTGCGGGAGCTGGAGGAGCTGTTCCGCCGTTTGGCACAGCTGCCGGGACTGGGGGATACGACCCTGCGCAGTCCGGCGGCAATCCTCTATTCGGCGGATCAGGAGTTTGCACTGAAAAATCAGACCCAATCCGATGGCTTCGCCTACTGGACTCAGCTGCGCCTGTTCCACGAGGCTTGCGTGGGGCTGGGGGTGAACGTGGACGTTATCCGGGAGGACGCACCCCTGGACAACTATCAGGTGGTGCTGGTTCCCACCCACCTTGTAACTGACCCTGATCTGGCCTCCCGTCTGGAGGACTTCGCCCGCCGGGGCGGGACCGTGGTCATCACTAACCGAAGCGGCGTGCAGGACAAAAACGGCAACTGCATTTTGGGCCAGGAGCTGCCCACGGTGTTCCGGGATCTCTGCGGCTGCCATGTGACTGAGTACGACCCCATCGGCCCTGTGAAGCAGACGGTCAACCTGACCAAGGGCGGGACATATCAGATCACCAGCTGGTGCGACCTGCTGGAGCTGGACACCGCCCAGGCGTGGGCCCGATATCAAGGCCGGTTTTACAGCGGCGTGCCCGCCGTTGCGAAGAACCGCTTCGGCGAGGGCACCGCCTACTATGTGGGAACAGTGGGAGAGAAGGCAATGTACCGGACGCTACTCATTGAGGCGTTCCGGGAGCGGGGCGTTCCCCTGCTGGAGACTCTGCCCCAGGGGGTGGAGGTCACTACACGAAGCGGAGAGGGCGGGACTTATCAGTTCTTCTTCAATAACACCGTCCACGGCCAGAACTTCCAGCTCCAGGGTAAGCGGGTGCATCTGCGCCCTCTGGAGATGAAGATCCGGACGGAGAAAGAGGTGTGGGTGTAATTTCCCAGCAAAATCCCGAAAATTTTGAACAGGAGCTTTACTGTGATGAAACGAAGAATACTCTCCACTATTTTGGCTCTGACGCTGGCGTTGTCCCAGGGCATAACAGCTTTGGCGGCTGGCAGTGAGCCCTCCGCCTCCCAGAAGTACGTGGAGGCCATGGGCCATGGCTGGAACCTGGGCAATAGCTTTGATGGCTTCAACTCCGATGAAGGCGCTGTCTCGGACGAGACCAGCTGGGGGAACCCGGTGGTCACCCGGGAACTTATCCAGGCCGTCAAGGCCAAGGGCTTCGACAGCATCCGGATACCTCTGACGCTCTCTACCCGATATACAGAGGCAGACGGCAAATGCACCGTTGACCCGGAGTGGCTGACCCGGTACAAGGAAGTCGTAGACTGGGCTGTGGAAGCGGATCTGTATGTGATGGTCAATATCCACCACGACAGCTGGATCTGGCTGAGCGGCTGGGATGGCAAGGAGGAGTCGGCGGAATATGTCCGGTTCCAGCAGATGTGGGAGCAGCTGGCGGACTGCCTGAAGGATGAGCCGGCACAGGTCTGTTTCGAGACCATCAACGAACCGCAGTTCAACGATGGTACAGAGGAGGAGAAGCAGGAAAAGCTGGACAAGCTGAATCTGGCCGCGTACAAGATCATCCGCGGCAGCGGCGGGAAAAACGGAGAGCGCATGATCGTCATGCCCACGCTGAACACGAACCATGAGAAATGCGCTCCGCTGCTGAAACTGATCCAGGGGCTGGACGATGAGAACATCATCGCTACTGTCCATTATTACGGCGAGTGGGTCTATAGCGCCAATTTGGGCATCACCGGCTATGACGAGGTGATGGGCGATGACGGCAACACACCTCGGAAGGCCGCGAAGAATGCTATGGAAATGGTGTACAAGGCATTTACGGAAAACGGGATCGGCACAGTGATCGGTGAATACGGCGTATTGGGCTACGATGCTGGCGAGGAGTGCAATCAGCCAGGCGAAGAGCTGAAATGCTATGAGTACATCAATCAGCTGGGCCGGGAGTATGGCCTGTGCCTGATGTTCTGGGACAACGGCTCCGGCATTGACCGCCGCAGCAATACCTACCAGTGGAAGAAGCCCGTGGTGGGCGCGATGCTGGAGGCGTCGATCAAGGGACGGTCATCCTATGCCGCAGAGCTGGACACTCTGTATTTCAAGGACAGGACTGATGCGGATGTGACAATTCCTTTGATGCTCAATGGCAATTCATTCAAGGGCATTGAGGGGTTGACCGAGGGGACAGAATATTCCTATGACGCAAAGGCGTCCACTGTCATGCTAAAAGCGGATTACATCAACAAACTTTTTGAAGCAAAGGACGGCTATGGTGAACTGGCTGTGCTGACATTCCAATTCAGCTCCGGCGCGGACTGGCGGGAGACGCTGGTGAAATATGGAACACCCGCCTTCTCCGATGCCTCCGGCACTGCCAGCGAGGGGCTGACGATCCCGGTTTCCTATCAGGGCGCGAAGGTGCGCCGCATCACCGCCTATGCCGGAGAGGAGCGTACCGGCCCCCAGTCCAGCTGGTGGCGGTACCTTCAGCACACGGAGACCTTTGTCCCCGATTATGCGGAGGGGACACTGACCATGAAGCCTTCCTTCTTCAATGAGTGCGCGGAGGGCGAGATCAGTCTGGTCATTGAATTTTACGATGGTCAGACCGCCGGAGTAAAGTTCACCAAAGACGGCGACAAGGTTTTTGCTGGCAATGGAACCACGGTTTCTCCGGCGGCCTTCACGGATTTGAAGGACGGCGCGTGGTATCTGGATGCGGTCAGCTACGTTGTTTCCAAGAATATTATGAATGGTGTAACTGCTGTGTCCTTTGCACCCGGCGATCCTCTCTCCAGAGCGCAGATGTGTCAGATCATTTATAACATGGCTGGCAAGCCTGATGTCTCCGGGGAAAGCAACTATTCGGATATTTCCGACGCCTCCTGGTATGTCCAGCCTGTTACGTGGTGTTGTATCAATAAGATTGCTGAGGGCCGAAGCGATAAAGCGTTTGAACCCAATGCGCCGATTACCCGTGAGGAGGTTGCTGACTTCCTTTATCGTTATACTGTTTATCAAGGCAAGGACGTTTCGGCACAGGAATTGGACGCCTTTACAGATGCAGGTGATGTCAGCGAAGATATGATTGAAGCCATGGGTTGGGCTGTGGGACATGGGATCATCCAAGGCAAACCAGATGGTATATTGGTACCTGGCGGTACGGCTACCCGTGCGGAGATTTCCGCCATGATGATGCGTTTCTGCGAGGCTGTTTAATTGTAATTTCTTCTTTGGAAAGCTACAAAACTATAACAGCAGCAAACAACATATGTTTTTCTCTCTGTCTTAAATTCTTCAAGTGAGCCCTTCCGATGCCCAGCCATGAGACGAGGCATGTCTCAGCAAACGGACAGACTTCCTCCTTGGCGAGAAGTCTGTCCGTTAAATTTGAGTCGTTATAGGATTTTATAAAGATTTGAGGTCTTCCCGCCGTTTTCGCGCCAGCGATTCTCCCTGGTCAGAAATCCAGCCCGACACAAATCGTCCAATGCTCGGCACACCGTAGCGCGGGAGAGTTTCAGCTCCCGCGCTATGGTCTTAATAGATGGCCAGCAAGCGCCTTCCTTGTTGGTACGATCCTTGAGGTACATATACACAGCAACCGCCCGGTGGGGCAGGTCGGCAGCATAAATTGAGCTAAAGTATCCCATAACACTACCCTCATGTGCGCAGCGAAGATCCATCCTTATCTGTTTCACAAAACGTTTGCCGGGATCTGGATCGCTCCGCTGTAGCCTGGGGAGCAAGGCCCATATTGGGTGGCGGATACTCCTTCAGAATCGCCGTTTCCAGCTCCCGGCGGTCTGCATAGTAGACTTTTCTCTGTCCGTGTTCCTGCATTCGGTAGGGTTCACCGAAGGTGATGCCCCAGTCCAGAAACAGCCGTAGACGGGTCTGCATGGGATGAGTGCCGGTATAGCGATAGGTAATCCGCCGCTTTTACCGTTCTCATAAGAGAACAGCAGTCAGAGCGGATTTTCCCCCGCTTCGCACCGTGCATGCGACTTTCACCGCACACGGCGCTCCATCAATGCAAATTATTCGTTGCATGTATGTGAAGGAACCAGTTTTTCCCTAAAACCTTGTATTTTCTTTTGTGCTTTTACATCAAATTCACTGATATCCGCATGAGGATTATTCACAGTGTCAAAGCAATGTTTATGGAGTGATACCAGATTATCAACCCGATTGACCTTATTCAGTGGAAGATTAGGATTAACGCGATGGGCCAACGGTGTACCGGAAATGAGCCATCCACCGCAAACACGGCATTTGAGTTTGTCGCGATTGAGTGCATAGGCACGGTTCATGATAAACTCAAAGTTATTGAGTTTTCCCCAGCTTCCGTTGGTAACTATCCTGGCAGTATGCACGGAATACATTTCATCCAGCCGCGCATTGATGCGTTTCTTTTTCGTGCGCTTGAAGTATATCTGCCTGCCTGTCTCGGAATAAGGTGTTTCATTCTTGTTCTTTGGGAATGTCTTTTCCCAATTGCAAAAGGTGAGCGCAGTGAAGCCAACATAGATATCGCGGTATTTTACAGACGGAATCTTTTGCTTATGCTGCTGATGGATACGGGGGAGATTCTGCGTCTGATTTGCTGGAATCCATTTTCCTTTGTACTGCTTCAACCGACTTTTTGCAATCATCTGTAAATGCCGGCTGTACTTTTTCATGGAGACATTTACCCATGTGCAGCACTGGTAGTATTGGATAACTCCCCGTATCTGGCTATTGATGCGATTTATCTCAGCAATAAGCTGTTCTCTGCTGTAATTGCGAGGAATTTTTTTGATATTTTCCGCAATACTGTCAACTTTCCGCTTCAATCTGCCCCTGTCTGGTATAGACCTTGCTACATAGCCTTTCTGTGCTTTCCCTGGAACTTGCTTAAATTCGTATCCCAGGAATTTGATGTACTTTCTGCGAACATCTGTTATCAGCGTTTTTTCTGTGGATAGCGTCAGCTTCATTCTGGTTTGGAGGAACACCTGGAGCCTGTTCTTCCAACTTTCGGCATGGGCGCGGGTATCTGTTATGATGACAAAATCGTCGGCGTAGCGGACCAGGAATCCAGGAGTCAAAGCGGTTTTACGCAGTGAGTACAGCCGTTTTCCCTGTTGTGCATACTGGTATCTTGTCCGTTTTTGCTCCCATTGTCCGGTAATCCATTCGTCCATCATGTCCAGATAGGCGTTTGCCAGCAGCGGGCTGATGAGCCCGCCCTGTGGCGTACCTTCTTCATTTACCTTGCACTCGCCCATAACCCCGGCTTTCAGCATAACCTTGATGATTTGCAAAACACGCCTGTCTTTGATTCCCATGTGGTACAGGCGCTTGAGAAGGATGCTGTGGTCTATGCAGTCAAAGCACTTGCTGATGTCGCCCTCGACAATCCAATGGTAGCCAGTTTGAAATGTGAGATAGTTTATGCGCTGTAGCGCCATGGCCGTATCCCGCATAGGGCGAAATCCGTAGGAGTGATAGAAGAACTGAGCCTCTAAAATGGGTTCCAGCACAATCCGCATACATTCCTGCACGATTCTATCCCGTATTGTGGGAATACCTAACGGACGCTTTTCGGATTTTCCTGGTTTGTCGATGTATTTCCGGCGTATTTTTTGGGCTTCAAAGTGCTTGAACGCACTCTGGATATCTTTTATCACCCAAGAGAACGGTTTTTGAAGATAATCCTTTTGCATGGTTTTGGAATCTACGCCAGGGGTCTCACTGCCGTGATTACTTTTAATATTGTGAATTGCCGTAATGATAGTTGCTTCTGCTGACATGATTTCTATGAGGCCCTTGAACGCTGGCCTTCCGCCAGAATCGTGAACCTCCTTGCTGTGCTGATAAAGTTTATCCAGAATTTCGCGTAGTTGTGTTTCGGTTTCTGGGTAGTCGAATTGTTGTGCCATACGCACCGCCTCCTTTCCGGAATTGGTGTTTC